>Ga0187765_10000024_pt1 | contig 55393 bp, 55 predicted proteins | sample 0216_QUI02_MP05__3_FD_133018 | JGI IMG/M metagenome (GOLD analysis project Ga0187765, IMG submission 133018) | Tropical peat soil microbial communities from peatlands in Department of Meta, Colombia - 0216_QUI02_MP05_10_MG | ecosystem: Environmental > Terrestrial > Soil > Wetlands > Peat ...
GCGCCGTTTTTGTAGATGCTATGTTCACGAAGTCCCCTTCTCGCCGGACTGCGCAATTATAGTAGCAAATTGTCTGCGCAACCTCTGTCCGCCAATCAAACGAGTTAATCGGACCTTATTTCAATTGCTTAGGTAGCAAATTCCGAGGGCCGGGCAACAGTCAATTTGGCAACGCAACAACAGCAGACGGGGGCGTCAGAGCCGCCTTTGAGACCCTTTTTTAGCGCGAGGCAGGCGGGATCAAAACCTCAAAGGTTTTTGTCGGCGGTCAGAACGGCCCGTACGCCACTCTCGCTCAACAGCTTTTCAAAATAGGCAATCGTTCGGATCAGCCCTTCTTTGAGCTGTGTGTGGGGTGACCACGACAAGAGTTCTTGCGCGCGCGAAATGTCGGGGCGCCTTTGCCTCGGATCATTCTCGGGCAACGGACGGTGTACTACGCGTGAACGGGAGCCGGTCATGTCGATGACAGTGCTGGCCAGCTCGAGCATCGAAAATTCAGTCGGATTGCCAATATTGATCGGGCCGGTGACCTGGTCTCTTGTCGCCATCAGCCGCATGAGACCATCGATCAGGTCGTCGACATAACAGAACGATCGGGTCTGCGTGCCATCGCCATAGACCGTAAGGTCACGGCCCAACAAAGATTGGACAATGAAATTCGACACCACGCGTCCATCGTTGGGGTGCATGCGCGGACCGTAGGTGTTGAAAATTCGCGCAACCTTGATGCGTAAATTGTGCTGACGCCAATAGTCGAAAAATAGAGTCTCCGCGCAGCGTTTACCTTCATCATAGCAGGATCGTGGTCCCACCGGGTTGACGTGGCCCCAATACTCCTCCGGCTGAGGGTGAACATTCGGGTCACCGTATACCTCAGAGGTCGAGGCCTGGAGAATCTTGGCTTTCACGCGCTTCGCCAGGCCAAGAACATTGATCGCGCCATGCACGCTTGTCTTCGTCGTTTGTACAGGATCCCGCTGGTAGTGGATTGGCGATGCCGGGCAAGCCAGGTTGTAGATTTCATCAACCTCAACATAGAGCGGGAATGTCACATCATGACGCGTCAATTCGAAGTGCTTGTGATCGAGCAGATGCTCAATATTCTTCCGGGTGCCGGTAAAAAAATTATCGACGCAAAGCACATCCCCGCCTTGCGCCAGAAGCCGCTCGCAAAGATGCGAGCCAAGAAAGCCCGCTCCGCCGGTCACCAGTATTCGCTGTTGCAGATGCATCAGACACCCAATTGATTCTGTGTGTCTTTTACCACGTCAGAAAAGGATATGGCGCCGTCAGTTCAATTTCATTGTTTATTCCGGTTTTCGGCCGCTTTTCATTTATTTTCATGCATGCGAAGTCTCCGTTCGCACAGCCTGCCAGGTGGAAATAAGGCGCGCGCCCCGCCCGCTCGAAGCCCAATCGGCTGCTTGCACCGGTCGATTCAGCATGCCAAGCCCATTACGCAAATGACCGAGCAAAAACACCGCGGCGGCATACATCAAAAGAGAGTTCACGCGCGCCGGCCGGCGGCATTTCTCGATCGCGATGGCGTCCTCAATGTCGACCGCGGCTATGCCCACCGACCGGAGCAACTCGAATGGATCGATGGCGCCCCGGAGGCCGTGCGGCTTTTGAACAAGGCCGGATATTACGTTCTGGTGGTCACCAACCAGTCGGGTATTGCGCGCGGATACTACACGGAAGAAGCAATGAAAGCCTTCCATGCGCATATGCAGAAGGAACTCGCATCGCATGGGGCCCATGTTGATGCATTTTATTTTTGCCCGCACCATCCCGAGGGAACGATCAAGGCGTTGGCGATACATTGCCAGTGTCGCAAGCCCGCACCCGGTTTGCTCGAGCAAGCGGCAAATGAATGGCCAATCGATCGTGACGCCAGCTTCCTTGTCGGCGATAAGGACAAGGATATAAGTGCTGCCAAAGCATTTAATATTCGTGGAATTAAATTTGATCGGCGCGTGGATTCTCTTATCGATTTGGTACGCCGGGAAATCACGGCGCGGTCCGACCGGCAAGAGCGGCGTCCTTTATGAATGATTCAACCGGCGAAATATCGCAGACACGCGTTCTGACGTCGTTGTTGTTGCTTTGGCTTGTGGGAGTTGCCCTGCGGCTGACGATATTGGCGGTGCCGCCGGTTATTCCAATTATCCACGACGAACTAAAACTGAGCGCGACCGAAATCGGCGTGTTGACCGGACTACCGTCAATGTTATTCGCCATTGCGGCCGTGCCGGGGTCGCTTTTGATTGCCCGACTTGGCATGCGAGCCGCTTTGGTTGTCGGTCTGGGTCTTACCGCAATCGGCGGCGCCTTGCGCGGCGCACTGCCGAACGTAGATTGGCTCTACGCCATGACCATAGCAATGGGTGCGGGCGTAGCGATCATGCAGGTCAGTATGCCCCCCGCCGTGCGCGCATGGTTGCCACATCGAATTGGATTTGCGACCGCGGTCTACACAAATGGATTACTCATCGGAGAAATCCTGCCGGTAGCGCTGATGCTGACGGTGGTCCTGCCGCTTGCCGGCGGGTACTGGCAGTGGGGCTTTGTAATCTGGAGCACGCCTGTCGCCGTCATCGCCGTTCTGGTGATGACGCTTGCGCCAAAACGAGACGGTGCAAACGGGGCAGGCACGCGGCGGCGCTGGTGGCCAAACTGGCGCAACAGCCTGATTTGGCGGCTCGGTATCATGCTTGGCACCGTGAACGCGACGTATTTTACAACCAACGCCTTCATACCTGACTATCTGCGCAGCAATGGACAGGCCGAATGGATCAGCGCTGCATTATCCGGATTGAACATCGGACAATTGCCCGCTTCTTTCCTGTTGCTTGCCTTCGCGACTCGGCTTGAAGGGAAAGTCTGGCCCTACGTCGCCTGCGGCACTCTCCAGCTTATAGCGGCGGTGGGCATCGTATTTGGCTCCGGTCTCTGGATCGTCGCAGCAGCCACGTTGCAAGGTTTCGCCGCTGCGGCAATTTTGATCCTGGTGCTGGCGCTACCGCCATTGTTGAGCCCGCCCGACGATGTCCATCGCGTAACAGCCGCAATGTTCACCATCAGCTATAGTTGCGCGGTGATAGTGCCCGTCATTAGCGGTATGGCGTGGGATGTGAGTGGCATCGCGGGTTCCGCCTTCATACCCATCGGATTGTGCGGAATTGTGCTGGTCATCCTTGCGCCGGCGATCAACCATGTCCCCCGCATGAAGGAATAGAGCGATGCGTCAGATTCCGGTCGGAGCAAAAGGGACCTACTCGCTCACGGTCACTCCGGCACACCTTGCCAATCAGTTCAAGGACGCTGCCCTGCCACGAGTGTTCGCTACGCCTATGATGGTGACCGCGATGGAAAACGCTGCCCTCAACGCCGTGCGGGACTATCTCGACCCCGGAGAAAGTGCAGTCGGCACACTTGTCAATGTACGTCACATTGCGGCGACTCCGGCAGGGCATCGGATCACAGCCGAAGCCGAAGTTACCAAAGTCGACGGTCGACGCATTGAGTTTAAAGTAAAAGCGCGCGACGAAATCGAGCCGATCGGCGACGGGACGCATGAGCGCATGGTCGTCGACATGAATCGCCTTGATCAGCGGCTCAAGGCAAAAGCGCGACCCTGACTTGTAGCCGCTCGCGAAGCGCTATTTCGAGATCTTTATATTTGCATCCTTGACAACTTTGCCCCACTTGACTTTCTCGGATCGAATAAACGCAGCAAACTGTTCGGGCGTGCCGAGGATCGGCTCCAAACCCTGGCTGACGAGATATTCTTTCGCAAATTCCTTATCGGATATGATTTTTGCGACATCTTGGTTGATCTTTTTGATGATGTCCGGCGGAGTACCGGCCGGCGCCACCAGCCCAAACCAGGACTTAGCTTCGAATCCCGGCACACCGGATTCCGAAATCGTCGGCACATCCGGAAACGCACTGCTGCGATGATCACTGCCGACGCCGATCATATGCAGTTTGCCTGCCTTGACATTGCCTTGGACAATACTGAGCGCGGCAAACATGAAACCGATGTGCCCCCCGATGACGTCGGTCATCGCCGGCCCGGCGCCGTTGTATGGAATATGATTGAAACGCACGCCGGTCATGGTCTGGAGCATCTCCATATTAAGATGCCCGGTGGAGCCGATGCCGAATGATCCATAAGTGAGCTCGCCCGGCCTGGTTTTTGCGAGCGCCACGAGGTCTTGGACCGTATTGACGGGGAGCGACGGGTTGGCGACGAGCGCCTGGGTCGCCGAAACCAGCGCGGTAATCGGCGCGAAATCCTTGAGCGGGTCGTATGGGATTTTTTCGTGCAGATGTGGGACCGTGACCAGCGTCAACTCCGCAGTGAGGAGAAGCGTATAGCCATCGGCCGGCGCCTTCGCGACCTGGTCAGCCCCAATCATGGTGCTTGCGCCGGGCCGGTTGTCCACGATCACTTGCTGGCCCCACAAATCAGAGAGGCGCTGGGACAAAGTACGCGCGAAGCCATCGACTGCGCCACCTGCTGGATAAGGAACGACAACGTGCACAGGCTTTGCGGGGTATTGTGCCCGTGCAGGTTCACAGGCGAATAGCGCAGCAATCGTAAGAACGGCCCCCGCTACACGGCGCCACATGATTTTCTCCATTGCATAAATTAGGCCGCGTTTAGAGCCCATGTTTTAATTCTGTTTCAGCCGGCGCACCGCCTCGCGCCGCTTTAGCCACCAGGAAAGGCCGCGCGGGAGCATGTCGAGATAGTTTTCAATTCCCAATTCTTTCGCGGCATGAATAGGCCAATGCGGATCGAAGAGAAGTTCTCTCGCGAGAGCGATCAAATCCGCCTGCTCCGCATTCAAAATCTGCTCGGCATGTCGTGCCTCGGTAATGAGTCCGACTGCGACAGATTTAACGCCCGCCTCCCGTCGCACACGCTCCGCGTAGGGAACGTGGTAACCCGGGACGCGCGGGACGATTTCGGTATTTATCGGCCCGCCTATTCCGCCGGACGAACAGGTTATGACGTCAACGCCGCGATGCGACAGCTCACGCGCAAGCACGATTGTGTCGTCCATCGACCAACGTCCTTCCGGCCCATCCGTCGCTGAGCATCGGAAAAATAGCGGCCGGTCTTGTGGCCATGCCGCGCGGACTGCCTCGGTGATTTCAAGGGCAAAACGCATCCGGCCTTTCAGGTCACCGCCATAAGCATCGTTGCGCCGGTTCGCGAGCGGGCTGAGAAATTGGTGAATCAAATAGCCATGGGCGCCGTGGATTTCGCAAATATCGAAACCCGCATCGACACTGCGAATAGCGGCTTCGCGCCAAATACCGATCATTCGCTGGATATCGGCTGTGGACATTGCAATTGGCACTGACGAGCCGGCGCGAGCGGCCGGGATAGCGCTCGACGACACCCCGATCCACGGCTTTAACCCACGCGCCGCATCGCTTTCATCAAGCGGCTTGAAATCGTTCCAAGGCGTGTCGCTGGATGCGCGCCGCCCTGCGTGCCCCAATTGAATAGCCGGGATCGCGCCCTGGTTGCGAATGAAATCGGTAATTCTCCGATAGGCTGGAACGTGATCATCGGAATAAATCCCGGCGCATTCATGAGTTTTGCGGCCGCGATCCTCAACAGCGGTTTCTTCTGTGAACACAATGCCCGCGCCGCCGATAGCGTATTTTCCGAGCGTCACGAGGTGCCAATCGGCAGGCCCACCGTTGCGCGATTCGTACTGGCACATCGGAGAAACAACAATGCGATTGCGCGCGCTTATTCCGCGCAGCGCAATCGGTTGCAGGAGGAGGGGAAGACGCACGCCTGCACTATCCACGGCGACCGCCTCCCAAGCGCGATCGATATTTCATGGAAGCAGCTCGTTGGAGTCAGACACGCGCCCGCACCATTGTTCGGAGTCGTTGTATAAATGATTTCACAGCCGGAGCGCTTTCGCTCTTCCGATACACGACGGCAATCTCGGCTTCTTGCAGTGCACCGGTAATTTTACGACATACAACCCCGGGAATTGCGACGTTCTGCATGGGAGCCGAGATAATTCCAAGTCCGACGCCAGCTGCCACAAGAGTGAGAAGGGAAAAGATGTCTGACGTTCTTTCGGCAATATGAAGAGACTGGCCAGGTTTAGAGATAGCACCCAGATTTCCCCAAAACCCGACATCCATTTCAAGAGTGCCGGATACAAATGATTCCTTTGCAAGGATGGCTGGCGTAATTTGCTTCCGTCTGGCCAATGCATGCCCTTCCGGCATTGCAACGTAGTAAGGGTGACGATCAACAACGAACCCGGCAAGTTCAGCCGGATATCGCTGCGGAGCCCTGATGAAGCCAATATCGAGGTTTCCCTCGATTATCGCTTTCATTTGCGGGAAGGTTTCCATGCGTTGTATCTGCAATGAAACGCCTGGATTGTCTTTTTGAAACGCCTCGATCAATTTCGGCAGCAGACCAATACAACTCGCCGACAGTATGTAACCCAAAGCTAGTGAACCAATATCGCCGCGGGCCGCTCGTTTTCCGACAAGCTCGGCATTTTCGGCTTGTCTCAGTGTTGCACGCGCCTCCTCAAGGAACCGCTTGCCAGTTTGCGTCAGCGACACAGCGCTTTTCTTCTTGCGCGAGAGAAGCTGTGCGCCAAGCATTGTTTCCAATGCCTGAATTTGATGACTGAGCGTTGGCGTCGAAATATTGAGTTGCTCGGCTGCGCGCGAGAAATGCAGCTTTTCTGCAACCGCCACGAAATACCGAAGATGCCGCAACTCCATGATGACAATTATGAGTCATCAATGAGAAAAACGCCATCGGCCTAAATGTTGATTTTAGACGTGGCGATATGTCGGCGCCGAAGCCGATCGAATGTCCGCCGCGTCCACGCTAATGACCTCGCCGCCCATCAGCGATAAAGCGAAAGCTCCGGCCGGCTGTCCGGGATGAAACCATCTTTATTTGGCATCGCCACTTTCGGCAATGTTTGCGCGTTCATCGTGTCGGTCGGCTTGATGATTTTGGCCTCGGACAGGATATAGGCCACGACAGCATAGACGTCGTCGTCCTTGAGCGAGCCGGGCGCGCTGAACGGCATTGCCCGCTTCACGTAATCGAACAGAGTGGTCGCGTATGGCCAGTAGCTTTCAACAGTCTTGATCGGAGTCTTGGTGGCAAGCGAACCACGGCCACCGGTCAGCCGGTCGCCGCCGATGCCCTTTGCCGGGTTGCCCTGCAATTTGTCGCCGTGGCAGGCCGCGCAGGTATCTGCATAGACCTTCGCGCCGGCCGCTGCGGTACCGCTTCCCGGCGGCAAGCCGCTGCCATCGGCCGGAATGGCAAAATATTTTGCGAGCTCGGCGGAATCGACTTTCGTACCGAAGCCATAGTGCGGCGGCGCGCCTTGCGCTATCGCGGCGGTAGTCAGGACGGCAACGAAGAAAACGCTCGCGCCGATCCGTTTGGTGTTAGGCGTGAACATTGGAGACATCCCCGGTTTCGCTGACGCCCCAGCTCTGAATGGCGTTCAGGTGATAGATTGATCCGAACGGGCCATTTGAGCCGCGGATTGCGATCAGTTGTTGCAAGGTTGGTTGCACATATCCGGTTTCGTCGGTGCAGCGGCTCTGGAGAACCGCGGCTTTGCCGTCCCAAATCCACGGATAGCTGAACCGTACTGTGCAGATCTGCTCAGGCATCGACTGCAATTGTGCCGGATTCCAGGTCTTGCCTCCGTCAACTGAAACATCCACCTGCTGCACGCGGCCGCGCCCGGTCCATGCCAACCCGGTAATATTGTAAAAGCCGGGTCCCGGCAGCTTCATGTCACCGGAGGGGAAGGTGATCACCGACTTGGCTTCCATTTCCATGCTGAACTGGCGTGCCTTGCCGTCGGCGAGCAGATCCGTGTACTTCGATGTCTCTTCTCGCGTCATGTAAGGCTTGTCGCTTACATCGAGGCGGCGCAGCCATTTGATATGCGTGTTGCCCTCGAAGCCGGGCAGCAACAGCCGCAGCGGATAGCCTTGCTCGGGCCGCAAGGCCTCGCCGTTCTGGCCATAAACAATGAGCGCATCCTTCAGCATTTTTTCCATCGGGATGCTGCGTGTCATCACCGCTGCATCGGCTCCTTCCGCCAATACCCAGGTCGAGCCTTCCTTCAGGCCGACTTCGCGCGCGAAGGTCGCGAACTGCACGCCTGTCCATTCGGATGTGCTGAGCAGACCATGCGTCCCCTGCACGGTTTTCAACGTTGGCTTGTTCCATTCGGTCAAGCCGTTGCCTGAGCACTCGATAAAATGTTTGCGGGTTACCGAGGGGAACCGCTTGATGTCCGCCATGGTGAATTTTTTCGGCGTGTCGACCATCCCGTGCACGATCAGCGTGTGCTTGGCCGGATCGATCGTCGGGATGCCGCCGTGATGGCGCTCAAAGTGCAGCCCTGACGGTGTGAGGTTCCCGAGCGACTTGTCGAGCGGCGTCATGCTCCATGATGTGTTCTCGTTCGCCGTCGGGAAGCGCCAACGGACTTCCGTCTCGAACTGCGAGCGCGAACCATAACCGCCATCTGCCGCGACCGGGCGCCCCTGCTCCTTCGTCGGATCGTCAGGCACACTGAAATGCACAGCACCGGGTGGCGCCTGCTCGGCGGCTTGCGCCATTGTGGATCCAATAGCGGCGCCGGCCACCGAACCCGCCGCGAACAGGAATTTGCGGCGATCGGTAATACCGTCGCGCGGGAACATCCCGTCTTTGCAATCGCATTCTTCCGCTTGCGCCTTGCGCTCGGCAATATGCCGCGCTTCGGCCTGGATCATTGCGTCGGCTGCGCGCCGAGCTTTTTCATCATAGATGACGGAGTCTGGCTTATCGGATGTGTCCACAGGCGCCTCCCTGGCAACCACGCGTCGTGCAATCCGTCGAGAGCACCCGCGGGAGCGTTATTATTCCTCAAGCTTAGCCGACAGGAGAAAAAAATCTCCCTCGTAACCTCTATAATGGTATCGACGCGGTCTAAATGCGCGCGGCGTGCTGCAGCGCAAACTATCGAACAACGCGTGCTTCGGTAATGAAACCCCACGCAGGATCGAACCGGTGCACATAGTACACTGGGCACGCTTGCATCTGGGCCGGATACTCGCCTTTGCGGAGGGTTGTCGCGACACAGGGCACCACTATGACAGGGATGCTGCCAAATTGGCCGGCTGTACCGCGATGAACATGGCCGCTGAACACGGCAATTACCTTGCCTGACTGCTGCAATGTCCGCTGCAGCCGCTCCATCATCTCTGGACTTTCGAAATTGAACGGCTCCGGGCCGACTTTGACCTCAAAGGGCGGATGGTGTGCGAAAACCGCGACGGGCTTACTTTTCTCGGCAGCAATCAGGTCGATCAAACGAGCAGCCCGCTGGGAGCAGAAATCGCCCTTATTGCTGCGAGCGTTGAGCGTATCGGCCGCGATGAGTCGAACCGGATAATCTTCAACGGCATATTGGATAAATTCGGAGCCGGGCTCCAGATAACCACGAGGTGAAAAAGCCGTGCGCAGATTTGCCCGGTCGTCCTTGTTACCAGGGATCACGTAAACCGGCGCTCTCGCCTTAGCCAGAATTCGCACAGCCGCGGCATATTCATCCTCCCGCCCGTTATGAACCACATCACCCGTGTGAATAATTACGTCGGGAGCCGGATCGAGCGCGTTGATGTCCGCAATGGTGCGCTCGAAATCGTGCATTCTCCGACTGGAGTCGGCTGAATCCAGCGCGATATGCGTATCCGAGATTTGCGCAATGATCATTTATGGCGAATTTTTCTAAGCCTGGCGCAACCCTGCGTAATAGTCTCTGAGGATTGCTACCACCTCGGGCCGGCTGAACTCCGGCGGGATCGCGGCATTACTCGACAGCATTTCGCGTTGCTGCGTGCCGGAAATCGAAATGTGCTCTTTCGGATCGTGCGGACAGGTTTTTGCGGTCGCCATGCCGTAGCACTTGCGGCAGTAGAACGTGACGTCAATCTTAAGCGGCTTGGTCAGAAGCGCGCCCGGCCAAAGTTGGTCGAAGATATGATGGGCGTCGAAGGGCCCGTAGTAGCTGCCGACGCCGGCATGATCGCGCCCGACGATCAGGTGCGAGCAGCCGAAGTTCTGACGGATCAAGGCGTGCAGCAGCGCCTCGCGCGGGCCGGCGTAGCGCATCTCGATCGGATAGCCGGCCTGGATGACGGTGCCCGGGCGGAAATAATTGTCGATCATCGCCTGAATCGCGCGGGTGCGCACGTCGGCGGGGATATCGCCTTCTTTCAATTTGCCGAGCACCTGATGGATGAAAACGCCGTCCATCACCTCGACCGCGATCTTGACCAGGTATTCGTGGCTGCGGTGCATGGGGTTGCGAGTCTGGAAGGCCGCAACATTCGACCAGCCGCGCTCGAGAAACATGGCCCGCGACTGAGCGGGGCGGATATAAAGGTCCGGGTATCTGGCCGGATATTCGCCTTCGCTCAGCACCGTGACGCGGCCCGCGAGGTTGACCTCCCCCTGCTCGAGCACCTTCGCTACGCCCGGATGCTTCGGATCGGCGGTGCGATAGACGTGTTCGGCCTCGAATTTCTTGTCGATCGAATATTTCTCGCGAACTGCCATGACGGCGAGTATGCCGCCGCTTTCCGCGTCGACGAGTGTGACCTCCTCTTCGGCATGGATGCTGTCGGCAAGGCCTTTGCTGATGGGAAGCGTGATGGGGATCGGCCAGAACAGGCCGCTGACCAGCTTCATGTCCTTGCACGAACCGCGCCAGTCGTCGTGCCCCATGAAGCCATCGAGCGGCGTATAGGCGCCCATGGCCAGCATGAACACGTCAGAGACCGCCCGTGAGTCGAGAGGAACCTTCCTGAGCTTCTCCGCGCGCTTGCGCTCCTCGGTCCGCTCGCTCTCCGGCAGCAGAAGCGGCTTGACTGATTGGGAGCCGTGCGGCGGTACGAGCTGCGACATCACTGACTACGGCTTTTTAGGGGTCTTGTATTCGACTTCCTTCTGGAACGGTTCCCAAACGGTTTCGAAACCGACAAATCCTTTTTCGGTCGCCTCTTTCTGACGCGTGGTCAGAAAGCGGGCGTGGCCGTCAGGGACTTTGGTCGTGGTGGCAGGTTTCGTATCGCTCATAAGTCACCTTTCACAGTGAAGCAGTGGAAGTTTGTTCGATGCCATTCAAACAGGTCGCATGAGTGAGGGGTCGATATCGGCCTCAGCGACAATCGGCCCGCCCGCGTTGGTCTCTTCGTCGGTGGCGTCGCGCACGGTCACGATCTTGAGCGAAAAGACGACCTCTCTGCCGCAAAGCGGATTGTTGCCGTCGACCGTCAGAGTTTCGTCGTCGATTCTCGTTACGAGAAAGCTGCGGGTCTGGCCCTTCTCGTTTTCCATGAGGATAGAAGTGCCGACCTGCCGATACTCCTCGGGGACGTTCTCGATGTGATCAGTAAAAACCAGTGACTCGTCTCTGGGGCCGAAGATCTGATTGCCGTCGATCGGCACCTCAATGACGTCGCCCGCTGATTTGCCCTCCAGTTCCCTATGGACGGAAGGAGCCAGAATTTCATTGTGCCCGTGGATGTAGCCCAAGGGGAATTCGACCATGGTCAGGATGTGTCCCGATTTCTTGTCGGTCACCTTGTAGGTCAGCCCGACAAATTTTCCGTCCTGGATGATTTCACTCATGTCGAACCCAAGCCTAATGGTCAGAAGATCGACGCGCCGAAAATTCTGACCTTTTCATTTTCATAGCCGAGGACAAGCCTGCCGAGCCATTCGCCCGCCTTCTTGGTGCTCCGTTGCCGGTAAAGAACCGTAACGTGTTCGCCCCTGCGGATAATGCCGAGATAGTCGAAGTGCCCGGACAGATTTCGGGCCAGTTCGCTGTTTGCAAATTGGTGACCGGCCTCAACTTGATTCATGGCGCGCGCCAGGTCGCTGGAAAAATCCTTGACGAATTCACCGTACTTGCCTTCGTTGGAATTTTTCACAAGATCGCGCCATAAGGGATCGGCTAAGGCCCTTATCTCCTCGTCGGTCTTTTCAATAATGTTCACGCGCGGTTCTCTGTGATCCGAAGAGAGCGGCATTGCGGACGCCATCCGGGTAAGATCAACGAGTGACATGCCGGCTCCTTTACGCCCAGGCAGAAGTTCAATGCGGACTTCCACCCGGAGACATCGCTACTCTTTTTCGGAAACCAGGTGATAACAGGGCGCCTTTTCCATGGTGTATTCACCGGTTTTCGGATCGCGGCGCGAAACAGTCAGCACGTGCCAGTTGGCGTCGTCCACCTTCATGGCGTCGCCGCGGTAGTAGTAGCCCGGCCAGCGGGTTTCCTTGCGAAACAGCGTGTGCTGCGTAACGCACTCAGCGGCGCGATGCCGGTGCTTAAGCTCCCACGCGCGCAACAACTCGTGAATATCCTTCGCGGCCAGGCTCTCAAGATCCTCCTCCATGACCTTGAGCTTCTTGAGCGCAATATTCAGGAGCTTGTCGTTGGTCATGTAGCTGACCGTCACTCCGCCGCAATACTCGTCCATCAACTTCTGCAGACGGTCCAGGCCCTGCTTCGGATTGATGTAGTGCGGATTGACATCGCCCGCCACGATCTCGTTGCGGTAGATCTTGTAGTGCTCGAGCGGCTTATAGATTTCTTTCTTGCGGCGGCTTATCTGCTCATCGGACACGACGATGCCTTCGCCCTTCCCGTCGTCGATATATTTGCAGGCAGCCTTCGCGGCGAGACGGCCCTCGGTGAACGAGCCGGATGAGAAGGCGTGCGGCGTGCCGCCGACCGCGTCACCGGCGCCAAACAGACCTTCGATGGTCGTCATGCGGTTGTAGCCCCAGAAATACTCGGGCGGAGAAACGTCCTCCGGACCCGAGCACCAGGCGCCGGAGCAGGTCGCATGCGAGCCCATCACGTAGGGCTCGGATGTGGTCAGTTCAGGGTTCTCGTTCTTGGGATCCACGTCGGTTGAAGCCCAGAGAACCGCCTGGCCGATGGTCATCCCGAGGAAGTTCTCCCAGCCGACTTCTTCCAGATGAGGATCCTGGAAGGCCTTCATGGTGACCATGTGAATGGGTCCGCGTCCCGCATTCACTTCACTGATTATGCAATGGTTGCGCAGACAGGTCGGGATCGGCCGGTGGGTCAAGTGCGAAACTTCCGGATCCAGATATTCCTTTCCGACCATTTTCTGCAGCTCAGGGAACCACTTGGATTCGTACTCCTCGCCCAGGCAATTTTGCGTATAGGTCTTGAGGTGCAGGAAATAGGCGCCGACCGGGCCGTAACCGTCCTTGAAACGCGCCAGCACGATGCGGTTTTCCATCTGCGTCATCTTGGCGCCGGCTTCGATCATGAGCCCATAGGCGGACGCGGACGACCAGGGTGCATACCAGGTACGGCCGGAACCTTCGCCCACCGAACGCGGCTTGAAGATATTGGAAGCCCCGCCCGCACCGCAGATGACGGTCTTGGACTTGAAGACGTGATAGTTGCCTGTGCGCACATTGAAGCCGACAGCACCGGCAACCCGGTTCTCCCTGCTCTCATCCATCAGCAGGTGCGTGACGCAGATGCGGTTGAATACCTTGTCCGCGGATTTCTTGGCGGCCTCGGCCACGATCGGCTTGTAGGACTCGCCATGAATCATGATCTGCCATCGCCCCTCACGCAGATAGCGTCCCGTTTTCGGGTCCTTCATGATGGGCAGACCCCACTCTTCGAACTGGTGCACCGTCGAGTCGACGTGACGGGCCATATCGAAAAGCAGATCTTCGCGTACCAGCCCCATCAGATCGATACGGGCGTAGCGGACATGGTCCTCGGGTTTATTTTCGCCCCATCGGGTGCCCATGTAGCAGTTGATTGCATACAGGCCCTGGGCGACCGCACCGGAGCGATCGATATTCGCCTTCTCGGCAATAACGATCTTCTTGTTCTGACCCCAAAACCTGGCCTCCCAGGCGGCGCCGCTGCCACCGAGGCCGGAACCGACGACCAGAATATCTATGCCGTCTTCGACGATCGTTTTGTAAGCCATCAGTAATACACGCCTTTCTTCAGCTTGAGACCGGCTGCTTCAAGGGTATGCAAACCGCCGTCATCCATGCGGATCCACTTCGGCTCATTGTAAAGCAGCTGGCTGTCGCGCATCTCTTTGCTGGGCCCGGGAACATCCGCGAGCTTGGGGATTGCTGTCCCCCACGGCTTGGTGGTGATCGGTGAGAGGAAATTCTTTTCCGTGCCGTTCCGGTATTTGATTTTCCAGGCGATCGTGCCCTTTTCTTCGTCACGGATGACGCGAACGCTATGACCAAGCGGCGCGAAGTCGGCATACCCACGCACATCGATCGCGTTCTGCGGGCACGCCTTGACGCAGGAGTAGCACTCCCAGCACATGTTCGGTTCGATGTTGTAAGCCCGGCGATAAGTCGGATCGATGTGCATGATGTCCGAGGGACAGATGTCGACGCAGTGTCCGCATCCGTCGCACCTTGTCATATAAACGAAGGTAGGCATGAGTCCGGCTCCTTATCTATTCCAACAGAGCTTGCGGTTATCTTTTAATAATGGCGGGGTGCTTCGCGCTTGATGCCAAGTCCCATTTGCATCGGAGCATTTCGCAACAGGTCCATCGAGTGTCTTTTTTGCTGTTCAGGATCATCACGGGTCAACGTCGGCAAGTTCTGGGCTGAACCATTGGCCTTGGACATTCTCTTCTCGAAGGCCGCAGCCGGCTTGAAGAACATGTGCGAAAACTTCGACCACGGGATCGACGCGAACAGCACCGTCGTGTCGAGGAGATAGAGCCCGAGGAACAGGGTTGCCCAACCACTGTGACCGGCCGCCTGCAGCCAAGCCCAGATCAGACCGAACGTCGTGCCCAGGACCAGCGTGACGATGAACACGTCGGCGCGCACAAACCGGAATGGCGAGTTGCCCTCGGCGGCGACATCGACGCGAATGAAGAACCAGAACCAGTAACCGCCGAGGCAGACCATCAGCGCGCCGATGTACCAAAGCGTCGCCAGAGCATGGGGCGTCGGCGTCGCGGGCGTCGGATAGTTGAAAACCATGATCGCCGTTGTCGCGGCGTAGATGACGAAGCCGTACATGCCCAGCAGATGCGCGATCCGACGCTTCGCGTTGCAGAACTCGCCCGACAATGCAACGTCAACGATAGCGCTCTGCACGGCGATCGAAATCGCTTCGCCGCCGCCGACGTTCTTCTTCGCTCTTTTTTTAGAGTCCCGCCAATTGTCGAAGAAGTACCTGGCGCTCTTTTTATGGATAACGTCGAAGAGCGTGCCACCCGCAACCAGGAGCACCATCACGACGACATAAGTCTGCATCAGGGCAGGCGACACGGACGCCGAGAGTTCGGCAAACGGATTGGTCGTGAACATGGTGCCCCCCGGATGAAATCAGATGCGAAGCTCGCGATCGCCGGCGGACGACAAATTCCGTGAGGTACTTCGGTCCGGGTCCCGGCGGCCCCGCATCGCAATTCCTAGACTTTTGCTGATGCTAGCCCTTCGCTTACCAATCAGACTAATGAATTATTCTAGTTATTTTAATCGGCTAAATCGATTAGAATCTAAAGCCGTCAAGCCGGTATCGCGGAGGTCTGCCGGCTTAGAGACCGCCTCGACGAGCTTGAATAACTCACGTTCAGCTTGCGTTATCGAACGCTCGCGATGATGCAATGCAAAAAACTGACGCTTCGGCAAACTGAAATCGAGGTCTATCAGGGAACCGGCTTCGATCGAGGCCGCTACAACTAACTTTGACAATACTGCAGCCCCGGCGCCGTCTTCGACAGCGGCACGAACCGCTTCGTTTGATGGCAATTCAAGCGCCATGTCGATATCTGAAACACGTAGTCCGGCTTTTGCCATCGCTTTTTCGAAAAGAGCGCGCGTTGCCGATCCCGGCTCACGAAAAACCCAACGCATGGCTTTGAGATCCGCCTTGGACAGGGCCAGCCCGTTCGGGCGAGATAACGCTGGACTGACGACGAGGACCATTTCGTCTTCGGCCACTGGTGTGACGGATAGCGCCTGATCGTCGACCGGCCCTTCGACGAATCCAAGATCAGCAACACCTTCGCGCACCGTGTCGGCCACTGTCTCGGTGTTGCCTATGGTGAGAGCGAGAGCAATGCCTGGATAACTGGCGCGATAACGATGCATCAATGGCGGCAGCCAGTAATTGCCAACCGTCTGGCTAGCGGCGAGCCTCAACGAACCGCGTTTGAGGCCAGCGATATCGTCGAGCACGGTTTCCGCAGTGGCAGCGCGTGCAAGAACTGCTCTCGCTTCAACGAGAAACAATCGGCCCGCCTGAGTGAGCTCGATCCGTCGCCCTATCCGGTTGAATAGTTTGATGGCGTAAAGTGCCTCAAGCGCAGCGATGGCTGCACTGGTAGCTGATTGGGTCAAATTCAGATCAACGGCAGCGCGGGTCACATGCTCTCGTTCGGCGACCGCAACAAAGATGCGCAGCTGCTCTAATGTCATTGCCGGCCATCACCTCTCTTGTTCCAATACATGCTATTAAGGAAAACCTTCTCAATATTTTCACCCATGGTAACGATCACACTCAATCGCGCCGGAATGCAACCGACGCAAGCCATCCGGTGAACAATCCCATCGACATAATACTCAGCCCGTAGAACAGGCTGTGGTTGATGGCCGCTTTAACGACAAATTCTTCGACGCCGACTTTTGCGACATTGAAAGACGACACGGTTTCGCCGACCATATTGCCATTTTGGAAGAGCTTGAGATCAACCTCGTAGTCGCCGACCGGCACGTTATCGGGTAGTGGAATTTCTGTCCGGAATACTGTCTGACTTAGAAATGTCACGCCGGCGGCCCTTTCATTGAAAAGGCCTCGCTGGACGCGGATGTTCACCAGATTGATGAGATAAGGATCGTCGCCGTCGGGCGGAACGCCGGCGCCGAATAGTGCGAATTTGAGACCTATTCCTTGCCTGCGCAGCACATACGGGCTTGCGATCGCCTCCGGCGGGCGAGTCGTGTTCACCCCCAGAAACGATGGCACGTTGTGAAATGTGCGGCTGTCCTGGTTGACCCAAACGCCACCGATGCGCCCTTTGCGCTGCATCACAACTGTCTGCGGTGGCCCGGAGACGATTACGGCGACATCGTAGGGAGCCGCCGGCGGCGTATTTGTTTGCACCGCACCGAAAACCACGACGGTGCCGCTATTGTAACTGGACGAAACTGCAATCCGGCTCGGCTCGACCGTAACAACAAGCCCTTCCGAGCGCGCAGACTCATTCAGCAAGATACACAAAAATAGTGTGACCAACCGCGCGGAAAGGGTCACGTGTCGCCTCCGAGCGCGCGGATCGAATAGAGATTCTCCGGACGCGTAACCAGATCGTATCCAAATCGGAATCCGACCAGAAGGATCAAAAGTCCGAGCAATAATCGAAGTTTTTCAGCCGGCATATTCTGCGAGCTACGAGCGCCAAATTGCGCGCCGATCACGCCGCCAGCCATCAAAAGAAGCGCAAGCACGGCGTCGACCAGGTGGTTGGTGAGCGCGTGCATGAGCGTTGCGAATGCCATCGTCGACGTGGTCAGGACTGCCGCACTTCCGATCACGGTCACCGTCGGCATGCGAAGAAAATAAATCAGCATCGGGACAAGGACGAAGCCGCCACCGATGCCCATCACCGCACCAACCACGCCGATGAAGTACCCGATGCCCCATACTGGAATCACCGAGACATAGATCTTCGAACGCTTGAATCGCATTTTGAACGGAAGCCCGTGCACCCAGGTGTGCGCGCCGGGTCGCCGCAGCAGGCTGGGCTTGTTTTGCCGAATGCGCACGATCGCGCGCACGCTCTCGAAGAGCATCAAGCCACCGATGGTGGTGAGCATGATGAGATATGAGAACCCGATCATCAGATCGAGCTGGCCAAGCGCGCGAAGTTTTGTGAAGAGCCAGACGCCACTGAAGGTCCCAAGCAGACCACCTGACAGCAGAATGAGGACCATCTGCATATCGACGGCGCGACGCCGCCAATAGCTGAGCGCGCCAGAGAACGATGACGCCGTAATATGGCTCGCAACGCTGGCGACCGCCACGCCCGGCGAAATGCCAAGAAAGATCAGAAACGGCGTCATTAAAAAACCGCCGCCTACGCCAAACATCCCCGATATAAAACCGACCGCCAGTCCCATCGCCAGAATAGTGAAGATGTTGATGGCCAGATCGGCGATGGGAAGATAGAGCTGCACTCGTTGATTCCGAACGCGGAAATTTCTTGCGAATTATAGAAAGGCGCGCGGGGCGATCGTCTTCCGACGACACCCCGGCACCCGTCTGGTGATGACAAGAAGTCGGCGCGGTGACCCGGTCACCGCGCTGACGTCAGGCGGATTTCTTGTTGGCGGAGCGGAGCTCGTCGATCTTGCGTTCCCACTTCATCTCTTTTGCAAACGCCAGCGCTTCTTCCGGCGGCATGAAGACCGTTTCTTTTTCCCCCGGATAGGAGCGCGTCACAACGTCCTTCATATAACGCGAGATCACATCTTCCATGATCGGGATCAGATCGGTGTAGATACGTGAGTGCCGCGGTACGTGCTCTTCCCATAGGTGGAAGAGATCCGATGAAATAATGTGCACGCCATGCGCACAGTTGCCGGCGCCCAGGCTGATCACCGGCACCGGCAAGGTTTGCGCCAGATATTCAGCAACCTCGGACGTAGTCACCTCGCACAAAATAGAGAAGCAGCCCGCATCAACCATCGCCTTGGCATCGTCGACCATTTCCTTCGCCCGTTTGGCGGTCTTGCCCTGCGCGACGAAGCCTCCGAGTTGCGGCATACGCATCGGGGTAATGCCGATGTGCCCCTGCACCGGAATGCCGGCGCGGACGATTGCCTCAATGTTTGGTGCATGGTGTCTGTTGCCTTCGCATTTCATCACTTCTGCGTTGGCCTCGTGAACGAAGCGGCCGGCATTCTCGACTGCCTGCTCCTTTGACACGTGGAAGCTCCAGTACGGCATATCCACCATACGCAGGCCGAATTTCGAGCCGCGATCGATCGCTTTCGACATCATCATGACTTCGTCGAAACTGACGCTGACCGTGCTTTTGTGACCAAACAGGATCATCCCGCCGGTATCGGAAACGCAGAGAATGTCCATGCCGAGGCGATCGGCGACCACTGCGGTGCGATAGTCATAAGCGGCGAGTTGCGTGATCGGCTCGCCTTTTCGCATCTTCGCCATCAGCGATGGGATGGTAACTTTTTTTCTCGCTGGCGCGTCGGCCATGACGTGTTCCTCTCCTGAACGAATGATCCGATGAATCGTGAAAGTGCCTGAGAACTTTGCGTTTTATGGTCGGCCATGGGGCGCTTCGGGTCAAAGGTAGTCAAATACGCGCGGGCTATCGTATATTCGCTGTGAACTATGAGGGTTCGAATGTGCGCCAGGGCAGCCGCGGGCGACGCTTCGACGGATCATAGAACGGGAATTGTGTTGGCCGGATATCGCGGAATTGCCGCGACGGATCCTCCAGCATCGCAGCGTCGGCGGTTGACGCAGCCACAAAACCGAGCCCGAGCACGCCGCCCGCAGCAATACTGTGGCATGCGGAGGTAACTGCTATCACCCCTGGCCGTTCGGGACGCTCGGGACGACGCCTCGCGACCCATGGCGATGGCAGATATCCCGCTTCCGCGCGAAATGAGATCAATTTGAGCGGGATTTTGTGCGCGTTTCGCTGCGCGGTGAATTGGGCGAGCCCCGCTTCTTCCGGCGAGACAGGCACCCGGAATTCATTGTCGAATAATACGAAACCAGCCTCGATCCTCAGCATGTCCGCCGCTACGAAACCTGCGGGTCTCGCGTGCCGCGATAGTTCGGCCCAAAGGCGCGGCGCGTGCACCCGCGGCACGATAATTTCAAAACCCGCCTCGCCCGTGTAGCCTAACCGTCCCACCGTGCAAACGACACGGGCAAGTTCCGTCGGCGCAAAATGAAAGTAAGGGAGGCTCGCAAGTTTATCGACATCCCCGAGTTGGTGCAGAACATTGAGCGTATCCGGCCCCTGCGCTGCAAAAACGGCACGGTCCGCTCCCACGTTTGTGGCCTCGACCTCTGTCGAAGCGCAGGCCATAAGGGCGGTCACGTCCTCGCTTCGCCCACTCATGATTTCGTACGTATCCGTCTCCGTGCGCCACACGGTCAGGTCTGCAACAGCCATCGCAGAGGCATCAGTCCGCACCGCGTAAGCGATCGCGCCCTGTGCCAGTTTATTCAAAGGGCGCCGGACATAGGATTCGATAACCGCACGGGCGCCCGGTCCGCGCAGGCTCACGCACTCCAGAAATGAGAAATCGAATACGGCGCTTCTCTCGCGGCAGGCACGCGCCTCACCGGCGGGACCGCCAAAGTCGTTCTTGAGCCGAGCGCGCTCAAACGCCATGGCCGCGCATCACCGAATTGCCCTCAGCGCGACATTGCCGAGGATGTAGAGCCCTATGACGACCAGAGCGACCGATACGATTTGGCGCAGCCTTTCGCGCGGGAGGCTGTGCGCCAGTCTTGCGCCGTACCAAGATCCGATCGTCAGCGACGCAGCCAATATTGCAGCGAGTTTGAGATCGAGTTCCCCATAAAGAACATTGCCAATTGTTGCTGCGATTGCGACCGGCAACTGGATTGCCTGGCTCAATCCGATCGCCATTAGCACCGGCAATTTCAGCGCAATGAGGATCGGCACCAATACCAGTGGCCCGCCGGTGCCGCTCAATGACGACAGAAATCCCGTGCCGGCACCAACTCCCACCAGAGTTGCGGTCGAAACATTGTGCGTCTCATGCGACGCGTGCCGTCCTCGCAATGCGTTCACTCCGGACAGGAATGTCAGCAAGCCCAGCGTAACCTCGAGAACCCGCGCATTCACTACGCTGACCGCCCACGCGCCAGCGAAAGCTGTCGGAGTTGCACCCGCGCATAGCCATGCGGCCATGCCCCAATGAATCGATTTGTTGCGTGCAAAAACGAAGCTCGCAACCAGGCCGGAAAGAACATAAGCCAGCATCGCCGCTGGAATTCCGATTTTGATCGGAATTCCACCCAGAAAAACCAGGGCGGGCACAAGGATCACCCCGCCGATGCCGATGCATCCGATCATCAGCCCGGATACGAGCCCAAGCGCAGCAATTCCTGCCAGTTCCATTGATTTGCCCCGACTACCCCGTCCCGCGCGATGAGATTCAAGCCAATCGCAAACACCCGGGAATTTTTGCCGCACCGCACATAAGACACGATCAATCTTGATGCAGATCTTCTTAGGTATCGTCTATTTGGCTTCCGGCTGTTATCATCATAGCGCGCTCGATCATGGCTGGGTCTCTACGATGTTCATTCGCCAATTTCGTTATCTGGTCGCCGTTGCCGAGGAGCGCCACTTCGGACGTGCCGCCCAGCGTTGCAATGTCACACAGCCTTCACTGTCGAGCGGAATCAAGCAACTCGAACTCGAACTTGGCGTGCCGATTTTTTTGCGCGGACGCGGGCAGCGCTTTCACGGCCTGACGGCCGAGGGCGAGCGGGTCGCGAACTGGTCGCGCGGCGTCCTCGCCTATTGCGACGCAATGCGCAAAGAAGTCGCGATCATGAAAAAGGATCTGACGGGCAACCTTCGACTTGGAGCGATGCCATCGATGTCGCCCGTCCTGCCCTCGGTGCTGCAGACTTTTCGCGACAAATATCCCAGCGTGCGCGTCGACGTGCAATTTATCGGCAACGAGGCCATGAAACTCGGCCTCAACAACTTCGCGCTTGACGTTGCGTTGACCTACCTTGACAAGGCCGACCTCGGTCGCAAGAACACTCTGCCGATCTACACCGAGCAACTGAGCCTGCTTGTTCCGGACCGCCCTGAGTTCCAGAACCGCAAAACGATCACGTGGCGAGAGGCTGCACAGTTGCCGCTGGCAATGCTGCGGCCATCCATGCACGAACGGCGCTTCGTCGATCAGGTATTCAAGAGCGTCAATTGTTCGCCCGAACCTCATGTAGAGTCCGAGTCGATCCTGCATTTGATGTTCCAGGTGCAGTTTACAGAGTTGTGCACGATCATTCCCTCGCATTTTGGCTATGCGCCCGGGCTGCATCAGGGGACGCGCGCATTGGCTTTGGTCGACCCCGTGGTCAGCCAGGAGGTCGGGCTTTTCTGGGCGGAAGGCGAGATCGTGCTGCCCATGGCGGACGCTTTCGTTTCCATCGTCAAGGAACTCAACAAGTCAGGCAAACTACGTGAGCGTCTGGCCGGAGATGGGCGGGAACGCGAAACCGCCGAGTCTGCCACGAAAAAACTCAAGCGCGCCTGACCGCGGGGGCGCGTCCAATAAATTCCGCAGCCGCAGCTGCCGGGTTTTTCTCCCTCGCCAAATGTGATGCCGTGAGACGGCGGCGATCAGCGCCATTGCCGGAAAAGAAATACGGTTCGTCGTGTCGGGCATTACCCGGCGAAAAACCGGTGTCCCCCCGCCCGGCCGTCGCCGCCATCAATGTTAGTGAGTCTGGCCGGCATGCGACCCGGCCATCAGGCGACAACACCAACGCGGCAGCGCAAAACCAGGCATTTAAAAGTTCAAGCCCTCCCGCGCAGGCTTCCGGTGTATAGTCTTCGGCGTCGCCGGTCATGAGGTTGTCGATCGCGTAAGGCAGCGATTTGGAAAATCTGTCGCGCTCAATGCCGCGATGCAGAAGCTCGACAAGAATCCAGGCTTCCGCTTCTGCGGGAGAATGCTCTTCAGGATTGAGAATGTGCGGTACCGGCTTGCCGCGCTCCTGAAACTGCATTTCGAGACTCGGCAAACGCAGCTCGAGAGCGAACTCGCGATCAAAACGCTTGGTAACAAAAGTCCCGCGGGAAAAACTAAGCAAGACGCGGTCTTCCGGGCTGTCGCCCGAAACATAGCTGTTGGCGATGCGCGCCAGCCATTGAACGAGATTGAGCGTTTGGTCGCGCGCCTTGGCGAACGCATCCCTGTCCGGCTGCGAGGCCGGCCAGACAGGAAAAATCTGACGTGCAGTCAGCTCATCCGAACTTGTCATATCGAATGTCCGAAATCGGCACCCCGCCGACAATCAACGCTCGAATGGCAGCATCGACCATGACCGGCGGTCCGGCCACATATGTGATCGCATTGTCGTAACGGCCGTCCATGACGCGTGCGGCAGCATCGTGAACCATGCCGTTGGCCAGCTTCAAGGACGGATAATCCGCGTGGGCTGGCGCATCCACCGATTGATCCGAGAGCGCAATCGTAATTTCGAGATTGCCGTGCGACGCGGCCACATAACGCGCAAGCTCCTCAAGGTAAAACGTATCTGCCAGGGTTCGCACACCAAAAAAGACGTTTCCCTTGTGGTTGCGGAAGTGATCGACGCGAACCGCGTGCTCAAGTATCGCCATCATGCCCGCGATGCCCGAGCCTCCGGCGATGCAAATGATGTTTTTGTCTTCGTCAGGGCGGAATACGGCGCGCCCAAGCGGGCCGAATACGTTGACATGGGCCTCTCCGCCCTCGCGCACAAACAGCCAATCACTAAAGTGTCCAGCCGGTTTCCGCTTCAACACGAGCGCGAGCTTGCCTGCAGACTGCTCGAAATTCACCATCGAATAGGCGCGTCCGCCGGGCAGGTCGCCTGTCTCCAGCACGACGAATTGTCCGGCCTCGAAGTCCATCGGCTCGGATAAATGCAGATCGAAATGGGCGACGTCGCCGGTCAATCTGCGTATGCCCCGGATAACGCCGTGCCGGACGCGGGGGGGCTTATCAACGCAAACGGCGATCTCGGACGGCACGCGAAGCACGCAATCCGAAAGCGCCCGCGTCTGGCACATCAGCACGTCACCTTTGTCGGGCTTGAGCTTCTTCCCGCCGGGCGCGTCCTTCCAGCGCACCTCGACATTCCCGCTCATGACACGCGCACGGCACGTGCCGCATGTTCCGGTCGCACATTCATACGGAAGATTAAGGCCCTGCCGCAGCCCGGCGTAGAGCAATGTTTCCTTGTCGCCGCAATCAAAGGCGCATGCGCCGAGCTTGCTTTCGACCGTTATCTTCATCGCCCGATCACGGCCTCACTTGAAGAAATCGTCGTCGTCCGCCTCAGCGTCGTCGAATTCGTAGGTCAATTCCTCCTCGATATTCGCGAGGATCGCGCCATTCTCCTGCTTGACCTCATAGGTCTTGAGCGGTTTTTCGGTTTCACCCTTCATCTCAAGTGTCTTGAGGTCCCACGCCCACAGATGCTTGGTGCAGGTCATCACGCAGCGTACCACCACGCCGGACTCCTCCAGCGGTTCTTCCATGTGCGGACAGATCGGTGGAATTGCTCGATAGCCCGCGCCGTAGTTCACGAGCAGAACAGTAATACCGTCGACGTCAAATTTCTTGACGGTGTTTTCTGCAACCTCGTCTGCTCCGCAGATGCGTTTCCACGCCATTTTTTGCTTCTTTAGTTTTGCGCCGGGGACACGAATTAAATGGGCCAGTGCGACCCCTTGTCCAGCCTGCGATTTTCGATGCGAACTTCGCGACTCAGGAAAGCGGCCTTGTTGTTCTCGAGCTTGAACGTGTCGAGATACTTGCCCACCAGGAATAGCCGGCTTTCGCCTGCATCGATATGGGAGTTAATACCGTCGAGCAAATTTTGATAGACGATGACCGAGCTCACCGCTTTTGCTGTCGCGCCACCATTCATGTCGACGGTATAAACCGACGTATGCCGCGTCAGCGGCGAATGATCGGTGTTGTGCTTGGGCAGAAGCTTGATCATGCTCTCAAGCCCTTTGCGGTCGAGCTGGAGATAGGTCAAATCCTTGTTGATCTCGGGGCTCCACGCGCGGATCGCGTACTGGAATTCCGGAGCGCAGTGCTCCAGCCACCCCATCCAGTTCTGTGAATCGAGCAAAACCGTCGAGCGATAGATCGTCTCACGTACGAGAGAATGCGCGTCCACTATTTTTCCTCACTAGACTTGTTGGCCAGTTGCCGGGCGCAGTCGGACTGTACCCGGTCTGGCTTTCTTTATTCCGCGGCAACCGAGATCACATCCTTAAATGGCTGCTCGGGATTGCTCGGGGTCCGGTTCATCCAGCGGCCCCATTCTTCGTAATAGTGCCGCATGCCATTTTCGTCATGAATGGTCTGGTTCTCATGCCGGCCGTGCAGGATGTGGCGCGGTTCCGAGCCGGGAAGCATGGTCGTTCCCTGACCCTGCACGCCGATGAGATCCTCATGGAGGTTTCGGCCGAACGGACCCCAGATGGAATTGTGATGGTTGATGCGGGTCTGGCGCTCTTCGGGAGTATCTCTCTTCAGGCCAAGGCCGCGGAATTCGATCATCACTTTATCGGGGCCTAGCGGCGTGACGATGTCGCACCGCAGAGCGGAGCCGCGCAGATTGAAGTTCATGCCAGGGAACATGTCGATCATGTACCACTGGTTCGGTGGCAGATGCGGGAATGAAAGTGCCGCACGACTGTCGAAGCCTTCGTACTTTTCATAATTTACCTCGAAGGTGCCGACCACCACATGCCCGTGATCGAAGGCCTCGTTCTTGCGCGCGAAATAGGCGTCGTTAAATCCGGTCACGCGGTTATGGTAATGCATGAAGTCGTGGTAAAATTCACAATTAGTGTCGTGCCACAGCTTGTAGTTAGCGTTCACGATTGCCTTGTGATAGTGGAAAACCTCAAGCGGCTCGGCGTCGAGGGTCTTGCGCAGGCAGGTAAATGCAGGCGCAGCCCAGTCTTCGAGCGAGACACGCGGGTTATCGTCGAGATTGACCCAGACAAAGCCGCCGAATTTCACTTCACAACGCAGGCGGCGGAGACCGACGTCTTCCTTGCATAAACGATCCTGGAAGCCCTCTTTCTCGCGGCTGATGTAAACGCAGTTGCCGCGCATGTCATACTGCCAGGCATGAAACATGCACGTCATGCGCTTCGGATTGCCGGAGGGCTGACCTTCGAGAAAGCTGCCGGACGGGCGCCGCTCGATGATCATTCCGCGGTGCGGGCACACGTTCAAGAACGCGCGGACCTCGTTGTCCGGGCCGCGACACACGATGACCGGCTCGCGCGCGATGGAAGTTGTGCGGAAATCGTAGGCATTCGGCAGTTCGGATTCGTGACAGACCGGAATCCAGGTCTTTTTGAAGATCTTTTCGAGTTCCTCTTCAAAGATCCGGGGGTCCGAATAAATGCGGCTGTCGACCCACTCGTTCTGCTTCAACGTCGGTTCCGAAGTCCATTGACGATGGTTTTTCGCTGCCACGGGTCGGCTCCTGGAGAAACGACGGCAGGCCGTTTGGCCGCCAGTCTGGCTATTTAACTAACAATAACAGTTCGCTGGGCGGCATCGCCAGACGATCAGAAATCGAATCTCTTTATCTTACGATAGATTGTGCGATGCCTAACACCTGGTGGACGCGCAAATACCCCTAAATGCGGGCGTTTCGCATATGGCGGCCAGAAGCCGCTGCACCGGCCTGACCGGCGCGAGATATAGCGGGCCTCTATTGCGAGATTAGGAAGAACGATTTTCTAGCAAATAGCTCATGCTGGATGCTGTTCTTCCACGTCAGGAATGGCGAGCAATCGGCGGCACTTACAACCGATCGAAAAATACAAAGCCAGCCAGGAGTCACGAATAATACGATATATTGGATCAATGAAACCAGAAGAGTTTCCGATCCGGAATCAACGGAATCAATAGAAACAGAGGGAGGCTGCGATGTTATACCGGCTCAACGCGGGGGTCCGCGTCAATTCACAGATTTTCGGTGCTCTGGTTGCATCCTGCGTTTTCGCGGCAGGCGCTTTCACGACGCCTGCGAGTGCCGCTGCGGTGAAAGAATATGGCAAGCCGGGCGACCCCATCGAACTCGTGATCGGCTATCAGCCTTACTATACCGAGTCATGGTCCGGCGTGATCATGCGCGACAAAAAGTTCTACGAGAAATATCTCCCGAAAGGATCGAACGTCAGTTTCCAGGTTGGCTTGCAAGGCGCGATCATCGTCAACGGCATGCTCGCCGGAAAGGTCGACGTCGGTTACGTCGGCGACATGCCGGGCATCGTGTCGACGAGCCATCCGGACGTCCGCGATGTGCGCATCGTTTCGGTGCTCGGCACCGGTTTCGACCAGTGCAACATCTTCCTCACGCGCACAGACGCGCCGCAATTCAAATCATCTGAAGAAGCGCTGAAGTGGCTCGACGGCAAGACTGTTGCGGTGCCGAAAGGAAGTTGCACCGACCGGTTCGCTCAGGCTGTGTTCAAGGAAAAAAACATCAAGCCGTCTGAATACCTGAACCAAAGCATTGAAGTTATCACCAGCGGCTTCCGCGCCAAGAAGCTGGACGCCGCCGTGATCTGGGAGCCAACCGCATCCCGTCTGGTCCAGGAGGGTCTCGCCCGCAGGGTCGCGAGTGGCGCTTCGGTCAACGAACAGGACGGCGGCTTCATGGTGATGCCGCAGGCGCTCATTGAACAGCGGCCCGACGTCGTCAAGGCCTGGCTCGAGGCCGAGCTCGATGCCGAGTTGTTCTTCGCCGATTCAAAGAATGCGATGGAGATCGCCAAAATGGCGCTCAGCCAGACGACCGGCTTCCAGCAGAAGTCGCTCTGGGCCTCGGCCTTCGGCTCGACGCCGAAATCTGAAGGCGGCACCGACGTTCGCATCAACCTTGCCTACGGCTTCACGCCGGATGCGCTCGATCTCATCAAGAAAGCCTCAGCCTTCCTGGTCGAGATCAAGAGCATCCCGGCGGCCATCAGGCCGGAGGCGGTGCAGACGCAATTCACCGCCGACATCCTCAAGGCGCGCGGACTCAAGGCGCCGATCGGCCAGGTGAAGGCGCAGCCGGACACAGCCTACGCCGGAAACTGACAACAGCTACCGGCGCCGCGCGCGACATCCGCGCGGCGCCGTAACGGCGCATTTCTAATCAAGTGAAACAAGACAATCACGCGATGAGCGAAACAGAAATGTCCCACCCCGGCGGGATTGCTTCGGCCGCAGGGAACGCAGACGGCCACGTTTCAACATTCGCGCTGACGATGCATCGCGTGCTGCTGTGGCTGCAAAGCCCGCGGCCTTATCTGATGTTCATCGGCTTCGCGCTGTTTCTCGGCTTCTGGTACTTGTCTGTTGAAGTGTGGAAGCTGCCGCGTTTTGCCGAAATGCCCGGGCTGACCACCGTTGTCTCTGAATGGTTCAGCAAGAATCCGACTTACGGGCTCTCTATCTTCATGGAGGAATATTACCTCCATATCTGGGTGAGTACCCGACGTATCGCGATCGCCTTCTTCCTCGCCACCGCGACCGGCGTCCCGCTCGGCCTGTTTCTCGGGTGGTCGATACGCTTCAAGCAATACGTATTCCCCGTGTTCGAGTTGCTTCGGCCTGTGCCCCCGCTTGCCTGGGTGCCGCTCGCCATCGTGATGTTTCACGGATCGGAAACGCCGGTGATCTTTCTGACTTTCCTGGCGTCATTTTACGCGACTGCGCTCAATACCATGCTCGGCGTCGAATCTATCGACGTTTCATATGTTCGCGCCGCGAGCTGCCTCGGTGCAAAGCGCTGGCAGGTATTCCGTCACATCGTCGTTCCTGGCGCCTTGCCATTTATCTTTACTGGTCTGCAGATCTCGGTCGGCGTCGCGTGGTTCTCGCTGGTCGCCGGCGAGATGGTGTCCGGCCAATACGGCCTCGGTTACGTCATCAATACGTCGTACACGATGGTCCGCTACCCGACGATTATTATCGGCATGATCACGCTCGGCATCGTTGGATATGTGACCAGCGCCGCAATCCGTCTCCTCGGGGACTACATGATGCAATGGCGCACGCGCGAACTCGCCTTGGGAGGCGATCGGTGAACATTCAGCCCATCCCCAGGAGAGCTCCAATGTCAATTCCGGGCGTTTCTCTCCAGAGTGGTCGTAAAGGCGGCGTGCGCATCGTCGATGCGGTGAAGATGTATGGCAGCCAGGAGGCAGGCGTCCTCGCCGTCGATCACTGCACATTCGATGTACCGGCTGGCGAAATCACGGTTGTGGTCGGGCCGTCCGGTTGCGGCAAGACCACGCTGCTCAATGCCATTGCCGGTTTTCATAGCCTTTCGTCCGGCAGCATTTATCTCGACGACGAGATGCTTTGCGGTCCAGGTAAACTAAAGGCCGAGCCCGGACCCGACCGCATCGTCGTGTTCCAGAACGGCGCGCTGTTTCCGTGGAAAACAAACATCGAAAATGTGGCATTTGGACCGATGATGCAGGGCGTCATGTCGCGCAAGGAGGCCTACGAAAAGGCACGTGCGATGATGGCCGATGCCGGCTTGCGCGGAATTGAGGACAATTACCCGGGCGAAATTTCATCCGGCGTGCGCCGCCGGGTCGAGATTGTCCGCGCGCTCATGACCGATCCGAAGATCCTGCTGCTTGATGAACCGTACCGCGCGCTCGATTCTTTGACAAAGTCGGTGATGCACGAAGCGCTGCTCGAAATCTTCTACAAGAACCGCGTCACGATCTTCTTTATCACCCATGATCTCGAGGAGGCGATTTTTCTCGGCCATCGCGTCGTGATCATGACAACGCGCCCGTGCAAACCGAAAAAAATACTCGACATCGATATCCCGCACCCGCGCGACTACAGTGTACTGACCACCAAGCGCTTCCGCGAGTTCATGGATGAGACCGCCGCAGCGGTGCACGAGGAGGCCACCAAGGCCTTCGCCGCCGGCGAAAAGGAACGCTGACCATGACCGGTTTGGCCAAGTGGCCGCTCAAGGCCGCCGCTTTCATCACGGGAGAAGACTTCTGGCGCGGCATCGTTGCCGTTACTGTTTTTCTGATCTTTTGGGAAATCGGTTCGCGATCGGAAGCTTTATTCGGCTTTTCCTTTCCCTGGGTTGGACAGGTGCCGGCGCCTTCTGCCGTTCTCAAAGAGATGTACCGACTCATCCTGGAGCCAAGCTTCTGGCATAGCGCCTATCTGAGCACCGCGCGCGTGCTCGAAGGCTTCTTTGCCGCAATGCTGATCGGAATTCCGCTGGGTCTCGCGATGGCAGTCAGTCGCACGTTCTACGGCATCAGTTTCCCGGTTTTTGAAGTACTACGGCCAATTCCGCCACTTGCCTGGGTACCGGCTGCAATCATTTTCTGGCCCACGCAGGAGTTGTCGATCGCGTTCGTCACGTTTCTAGGCGCGTTCTTCACGATAGTGATCAACGTAATTGGCGGCGCGCAGTCGATCGATGTTCGCTACTTCCAGGCGGCACGTTCGATGGGCTCGTCGACCTTCGATGTCTTCCGTCGCATCATTCTGCCCGGCGTATTGCCCTCTATTGTCGTTGGCGCAACCGTCGGCATCGGTATTACATGGGCCGTGGTGGTGGCAGCAGAGATGATATCGGGCGGCGGCAGCGCCGGGTCGATGGGCGGCGCCGCCGGGGGCGGGCTCGGCTTCTTTATATGGAACTCCTATGTCGGCGGCTCATACACGCAGATCGTTGCCGGGATGATCAGCATCGGTGTGGCCGGTTACATATCGAGCGCCATCCTGCGCAAGGTCGGCGAGTGGATGACTCCTTGGCTGGCGGAAGGATAAGGTTCATCAGAGATGACAATGCAATCTACGCTGCAGGCTCAGATGTCCCCGTCGCCACGTACCGTCACGCCGACCACGCTTGGAAGTCAGGTTGTCGTTCAGAACGTGCGCAAATCGTACGGCGCCGATGCCTTCGCGAAGGAGGTCGTGCACAACTGCTCCTTTACCATCGAACGCGGCAAGCTGACCGTCATGATTGGCCCTTCCGGCTGCGGCAAGAGCACGTTGATCCGGCTGGTCGCCGGATTCGAACGCCCGAGCAGCGGCACCATTACGGTCGATGACAAACCGGTAACCGGGCCGGGCGTTGACCGGCTTGTCGTTTTTCAGGAAACCGCGCTTTTTCCCTGGATGACGACCTACGACAACATCATGTACGGACCGCGGGCCCGCAAGGAAGATACTCCCGAAATGCGCGATTTCGCGGAGGCCCTGCTGCAGAAAGTCGGCCTTTCCGCCTTCCGCAAAAAATACCCCTCGCAACTCTCGGGGGGAATGCAAAGACGTGCTGAATTGGCCCGCTCGATGATCAATCGTCCGAATGTGATGATCCTCGACGAGCCGTTCCGTGGCCTTGATGCCATGACCAAGCGTCTGATGCAGGAATATTACGCGAACCTCTACGACGAATTCCGGCGGACGACTTTCTTCGTGACGACCGACATTGACGAGGCCATCTACCTCGCCGATAGAATTCTGATCATGACCAACATCCCGACACAGGTCCGCGCGGTGATCGACGTCAACCTGCCGCGGCCGCGGCAAGTCGAGAACATTACAGAAAGCGACGAAGCGAACGCGATCAAAATGCAGGCACTCAGTCTGCTACACGAAGAGGCCATGAAGTCCTTTGCAAGGGGCAGCAAGGCGGCGGCCGACTTCATCGAGGCTTATTCGAAGCGGGTCAACAAGAACTAGGAACGTCACAACAACCCGCGTGAAAGACACGAGAATGCCCGCAAAGATTATTGACGGAAAAGCGGTGGCTGCCACTATTCGCGCTGAATGTCGCGAGCGCGTGCGGCGCATCGTTGCTACGGGCGGAACGCCGCCCGGTCTCGCGGTGATTGTGGTGGGCACCAATCCGGCATCACAAGTCTACGTCCGCAACAAGATCAAGGCTTGCGCCGACGTCGGCATCAAGTCCTTTCGTTACGACTATCCGGCGGACGTCAATCCGCAGGCCGTAATCGACCAGATTGAGGAGCTTAACCAGAGCGGCCAGATCCACGGCATTCTTGTTCAGCTTCCGCTGCCGCCGACGTTCGATATTTCCCGCATCCTTCACACGATTTCGGTCGAAAAGGATGTTGACGGCTTTCACCTCTATAACGTCGGTGGACTCGTATCGGGCGGCACAGTGTTTCCGCCGTGCACGCCCTACGGCGTTTTGAAACTGCTCCAGCACGAAAATATCGAGCTGGAGGGCAAGAATGTGGTGGTCGTTGGCGCCAGCAATATTGTCGGCAAACCAATGGCGCTGATGCTGATGCAGCATGAGGCAACTGTTTGCATCTGCCACGCCAAGACAAAGGATCTCGCGCAGTTCACGATATTAGCTGACATTCTTGTTGTGGCCGCCGGACAGCCGAACCTTATTCTGCCGCAGATGGTGCGCACTGGCGCGGTCGTCATTGACGTCGGTATCAATCGTCTTTCAGACGGCAGACTTGTCGGCGATGTCGAATTTGACGGTGTCGCCGCCAAGGCATCCTTCATCACGCCCGTCCCAGGTGGCGTCGGCCCGATGACTGTTTCGATGCTCCTGGTCAATACCATCGGCTCGTGCGAGCGCTGGCAACGGCAGGAAAATATCATGCCTAACTGGAAACGTACGGCGAGTCCGGTCGCGTCCTGATTTAGCGCAGCGTGCTCTCGGCGTAAGTCGGAGCGACTCTATAGCCTAATCTGCCCTCCAGACGCGCACGCACGGCAGGCCAATCGTCATCGATAATTGAAAAGTAGACGTTGTCACGATTACGCCCATCGTCGTAAAGCATGTGCTTGCGAAAAACACCTTCTTCCGTTGCGCCGAGCCGCGCAATCGCTGCGCGTGATTTTTTATTCTCGGTGTCCGCTTTGAGTTCGATACGGCGATACCGCAAGACCTCGATCGCATACCAAAGCTGCAGAAGCTTGGCCTCGGTATTGATGTGCGAACGCTGGTGCGCCGCTCCTATCCAGGTGACGCCAATCTCCAACCGGCGGTGTTCGGGCACAATATGATGATAGCGCGTTGAGCCCACGGCCTTTTGCGATGCGAGATCGATCGTGGCAAACGGAAGCGCAGTGCGGTTCTGCTGCGCTATTAACGCGGAATCGATGAATGCACGCATCGTTCCAGGCTGGTGATGTGCAGACGGCAACCAGCGCCAGATCGCCGCATCGGCGCCGGCGGCAGCCAGATCGTCGAGATGGCGCAAGCCCAACGGCTCGAGCGCGACATGCGCCCCTGTAATCAGCACCGGCGTAAAGCAGTCCATGCGCTATCTTTCGTGGTTGGGTACCACCGACGAGACGCTCTTCGTGTCCGAAAGGCCTCACAAATCAAGGCTCTCTATTATTATAGAGCCACTCTCTATCGCGTCCGTGAAGCATAATTGACACAGGTCAAAACCCGGCTTCGCGGACGACCTATCTTTGCCGGAACAGCGCAAGGACGATCACTATGCATACGCTTCGGGGACTGATCAGCAAGCTCGCTACCGCGATCACAGCGCAGCGCAAGTTGTCCCGTTACAATTGTGGAGGGTGCGACTTACGTGACTGCTGCCATCTTCCGCCCGAGCTGCGGCAACTGTGCGTCGAAATGCGTGCAATGCGCCCGCACTGGCGTTGAAAAACGTCGGTTGGATCGACGCACCTGTGATATCGCGGCCGCCTGCTTAACTTGCATTGAAGAGCTGGTGGCGCACGCGGTCCAACACAAATAACTCTCCGTGCAAGCTTCCCTGCCAACAGGGATAAAGAGGGCAATTCGCGACTGGCGACCCGCTAATAGACTGCCGCTATTGCTAATGTGCTCTGATTGCATTGCGGCTTCCGAGAGGCTGCGTCTATAGTTATTGACGTCGCATCTAATATAAGAAGCAATAATGTCTCTCCGGGAGGGAGCCCATGAGAAAATTTCAACTCACGGTCGCGGCAGCAGCTCTATTCGCTGCATCGATGGCGCAAGGCGCAGAGCCTGTTCATTTGACGGTGGGCTATCAGCCCTATGACACGATCTCGTACTCCGCGGTGGTCATCCGCGGCCTTGAGCTATGGAAGAAACATCTTCCGCCCGGCAGCACTGTCGATTTTGAGAGCGCGCTGCAAGGCGCGATCATTGTCAACGCCATGCTCGCTGACAAGCAGCAGATCGGTTATCTGGGCGATATGCCCGCCGTAGTATCGACCACCAAAATCCAACAAGCGCCGATCAAACTCGTGGCTTCGACCGGGCTCTCCGCCGGCCAGCGCTGCAATGTCATCATGGTGCGCGCTGATGCGCCGCAGTTTAAAACACCCGAAGAAGCGGTCAAATGGCTCGACGGCAAAACGATCGCAACGCCGCGGGGCAGCTGTGCGGACCGCTTTTTGCGTCAGGTCATCGAGATGACCGGCATCAAGCCCAAAGAGGTTCTCAACCAATCGATCGAGGTTATCGCGACAAATTTTCGGGCGAACCGGATTGATGCTGCAACGTTGTGGGAACCATCGGTATCGCGCATCGGCGACTTTGTCGGGGAAGGCATCGCCCGCGAGGTAGTGACTGGCCATAACTTCAACATGCCCGACGGCGGATTCATCGCGATGCGCGAAGACTTCATGAAGAAAAACCCCGAGATCGTGCGGGCTTGGCTTGAAACCGAGCTTGAGGCTCAGCTTTACCTGCTCGACCCAAAGAACTGGGAGAAAGTTTCCGACTTTGTGCGCAGCCAAACGGAAGGCATCACCACACGGATGGCCTGGTTTTCGCTATTTGGAGCGGTGCCTCCGGAGCGTGGCGGCTCACCCTTGCGCGACGAAAAACCGTTTGTCTTTGACACGCGTGTGCGTCAGCACCTCGACACCATATACTCGTTCCTGCACAGTGCGAAGGTGATCGATGTCGATAAGGCACCGGCGGGTGCAATCGATGATTCAGTCGCGGTGGCGGTTGCGAAGAGCAAGGGGCAACCTGTTCCGATCGGTGTAATCAAGCCACTGAGTGTTTCGCAAGGCCCGAAATAACCCGGCTTTAAATACAAACGCTGCCGGCACGCTAACTGTGCGCCGGTTAGAGGCGCGAACAGTGGCCACCATCGAAACGTCGTCGCCAGACCGAACCGCTCGGATCGCAGGAACCAGCGCATGGGCGCTGATGCTTTTCCGCCTGCGCCTGTGGCTCAGCCAGTCGTCGCCCTACCTCGGTTTCGTCGGCGTCGCCTCGCTTTTGCTCGCTTGGTACCTGCTCACCGAGTTTTTCAACGTTCCGCGTTTTAATAAACTGCCTGGCCCGGTAGCCGTCTGGCGCGAGTTCACCTCGCGATCGCCCACCTTCGGCATCTCGATCTATACCCCTGACTACTACATGCACATCTTTTGGAGCATTTGGCGGGTGCTTCAAGCGTTCTTCTGGGCGACTATCCTGGGTGTGCCGCTCGGCTTGTTTATGGGGTGGAAACGTACGTTCCGCGATTACACCTTTCCGGTGCTTGAAATCGTGCGGCCGATTCCGGTGTTGGCCTGGGTTCCAGTTGCGATTCTGATTTTTGCCGGCATTGCGAGCCGCGAAGCGCCGGTGATTTTCTTAGCGTTTCTCGCGACTTTCTTTGCGACCGTGCTCAACACCATGCTTGGTGTGGAATCGATCGACGACGTTTATTTTCGCGCGGCGCGCTGCCTTGGCTCAAAGCCCCGTCATATTTTCTTCCGCATCGTATTGCCAGGCGCCCTGCCCTTCATTTTCACGGGGTTACAGATCGGCGTTGGGGTCGGCTGGTTTTCGCTGGTGGCGGCCGAAATGATCTCGGGCGAGTATGGCCTGGGCTTTCTCATCTGGGATTCGTACGTACTGAGCCAATTTCCGGTAATCATCATCGCAATGTTGACTCTTGGCGTCGTAGGCTACGGATTCAGCGCGATCATTCGCATCATTGGCGCAACTTTGATGCGCTGGGCGGACCGGAGCGCAATATGACGACCGTAGCCGCAAGTGGTGCGATCAGCATTCGGAACGTCAGCAAGATCTATGATCCAGGCGGTGCCAATGTGCTCGCGGTCGACAATTGCACTGTCGATATCGCGCCGGGTGAGTTTTGCGTGATTGTCGGGCCGTCCGGTTGTGGCAAAACAACCCTGCTCAATGCCATTGCCGGATTTCACGACATCACTAGCGGCCAAATTGAACTCGACGGAAAACCAATCTGTATGCCTGACTTCACCGCTGAGCCCGGCGCTGATCGTATTGTCGTGTTTCAAAACGGAGCGCTGTTTCCCTGGAGCACGGTCTTAAACAACGTGACTTACGGCCCTGTAGTCCAGGAAACTTCATCAAGCAGCGAAGCGAAGGAGAAAGCGCAAACCCTTCTTGCCGAGCTAGGTCTCTCCGGGATTGGTGATCGCTATCCAAATGAGCTGTCATCGGGAATGCGTCGGCGCGTTGAAATTGCACGTGCTTTGATCAACGACCCCAAGGTACTGCTGTTAGACGAGCCCTTCCGCGCGATGGATGCGCTGACCAAGGGAGTGGCGCAGGAGTTTCTACTGCAAGCTTACGACCGCGTACGCAAAACCGTGTTCTTCATCACACATGATCTCGAAGAAGCGATATTTCTGGCCGATCGCGTTTTGGTGATGACGACGCGACCGGGCCGTATCAAACAGACACTGCACGTCGACTTTGGGCGCCCACGCAACTACAAAATACGCTCGTCGAGCCAATACCTCGCCCTGAAGAGTCAGATCTTCGAGGCGGTACGTGAGGAGGCCATACGCGCTTTCGAGGCCGGCGAACGGGAGCTTGCCTGACATGGCCGCGGCAGCGGTATTGCGGAAAAACGGCACCGCCTTGCGGCTGCGGCGCGGGCTTGTCTCTGTAATCGGGCTATTGGTGTTTTGGGAAATCGGCCGGCGTCTGCATTTTCCATTCCTGTCGGCGGTTCCGGCACCCACGGAAGTCATCGGCTCGCTGGACAAGATTGTCGGTAACAGCAAGTTCTGGAACGATTGGATTTCAAGCTTTTCGCGCGTGCTGTCCGGCTTTGCACTAGCGCAGCTGATCGGCATTCCGGTCGGCCTTTTGATGGCGATGAGCCGCACGCTGCGTTACCTCTGGTTCCCGCCGCTCGAAATCTTACGCCCCATCCCGCCTCTTGCTTGGGTGCCGACGTCAATTATCTTTTGGCCGACCACGGAGTTGAGCATCATTTTCGTGATTTTCCTTGGCGCATTTTTCACTGTGGTGCTCAACGTTCTTGGCGGCGCACGAGCAATCGATGAGCGTCTCATTCGCGCGGCGCGGTCATTCGGTTCAAAACCACGCGACATCTTCTGGCGCATCGTGCTGCCGGCAACGCTGCCCAGTATCATCACCGGCATGGCGGTCGGCATGGGAGTCACCTGGGAGGTCGTTGTTGCGGCCGAGATGATCGCCGGCAAGTCGGGCCTCGGCTATTTTACCTGGGCATCCTACGTCGGCGGGAATTACCCGCAAATCATCATCGGCATGGCGAGCATCGGTATTGCTGGCTACGTCTCCAGCGGCGCGATTCGCTTTCTCGGCAAACACGCCACCCCCTGGCAGCAGCGGATTTGAGATGACCCCGGTAACTGCCACGCGCGCTTTACTCGAGGTTAAAAGTCTCGCCAAGAGCTTTGGCCTTGGGCCCTTGCACCAGCAGGTTCTTGAGAATTGCTCGTTTCAACTGCAGCCGGAACGTCTGACCGTGCTGATCGGACCCTCGGGCTGCGGCAAGAGCACCGTGGTCAATATATTGGCGGGTTATGAGGCGCCGGATGCCGGAGAGGTAAGACTGCTCGGCGAACCGGTTTCCGGCCCTTCCGCCGACCGGTTGGTGGTGTTTCAGGAAACCGCCTTGTTTCCCTGGATGACAACTTACCAGAACGTGATTTACGGACCGCTCGTTCAGCGCAACAAGGTGCGTAAAGATATTGAGGCAGACGCAGTTGCCTTGCTGGAGCACGTCGGTCTCAAGGACTTCAAGGACAAATACCCGCGCCAGCTATCCGGCGGCATGCAGCGGCGCGCCGAGCTTGCGCGCGCGATCATCAACAGCCCGAAACTGATGATCCTGGACGAGCCGTTCCGCGGCCTCGATGCAATGACACGTGAGCTGATGCAGGAATATTTCCTCAAGCTCTACGAGGGTCGCAAGCTGTCGGTGTTCTTTGTCACCTCGGAGATCGAGGAAGCGATTTTTTTGGCCGATCAGCTGCTGATTATGAGCAATCGACCTGGTCAGATCATCAAGACCATCAATGTCAATCTACCGCGTCCGCGCACAGCGGACGTCCTCACCTCGAACGAGTATTTGCGCTACAAAGACGAATCGCTCGAGGTGCTTCACGGTGAGGCGCTTAAGGCTTTTGCAGGAGGTAGCAAGGCCGCAGCCGATTTTCTCGAGGCTTACGCCGATCAGAAGCAAAACTAAATTGCTCGGTCTGGCGAGAAAATCGTCTTGTTACTCCCCGCTGGGACGCGTGGTGGCGCACGCAGTCGCACACGAACCCGTCTCTATACGTAAATTCCCTGCTAGCAGGGAAATAAACAGGGAATTTTTCATCTATAGGCGCCTTTCCCGTCCCAGATGGTTCACTAGCTCAAAGAATCCGGCGACTTCGCGTTAAGTTCCCTGCACAACGAAACAGGGAATAGGCGATCTCGACGGGAGAGCAGGGAGTTCATTTTCTAGACGGGTCAATTCATGTCCGCCTTACCCCCGAAGCGGACATGTGCGGTGCAACCGAGGATGACTGCGTCGCCGAGCATCAAGGCGCCGCCGCTCGAACTCAACTGTACCCAACAAAATTCGAACACATCGCAGCGAAAGCGGGCATTGGTCGGCAACCTTCTGATCGGCGTTATGTTTGCCCCGTTCCTTTCATATAAGTCTCGAATTTCTGGCGTAAAAGCTGTGGCAATTCGATCGACCGTTGAGTCTCCAATGACGTCATTGCGGTGACCAAGCGGGCACGCAGTCTCTCAACGCCGCCAATATGCCCTACGATGACGACGCTTAGCGACGAACGTCCGACCTGTGTGAGGAGCAATGTGAGATCAAGGTGTTCACCCATTCGACTGGGCTTTCTGAAGTCCGTTTCGATATGAACGTAGGGAAAGCCATGTCGATCACCCAAGATCAGCTTGGAATAGTCGACGCCGAGTTGATCCGTGTACCAGTCCTCAATCAGGCCATTGAACATGTCGAAGTAGTGAGGGAAGTAGACGACGCCGGCCGGATCGCAGTGGGAAAACCGAATTGGTACCGTGCGCGTAAATGCACCCTGAGGCGGAACGAACTGACTTTCATTCATTTCAATATGCCCCTCGGGCACCTCCCGGGTGCCTTTGATTTATAGCAAAGCCTAAGCTGAGAAAGCATAGAGCTGGAACACCTTACCAGGACGCGCGCATCGTCGAAGTGATCATTTCTTCCGAAGTAGTCCCGTTTGATTTAGCGCAAAGTACGTTTTAGTTTTATGTGAGCGCGGTAGTACTACTGGTGGGGGAGACGTTGTCCGGCGTCACCAAATATTGGCGGACCAACTTCAAGCTGTGGCCGGTGGTGCTGTTTATTCGCGCCGGCAATGAGGGCCTGTATTGCAAGGTGTACGCATGAGTGAACCGCTGCTGCAGGTTACTAACCTGGCCAAGCGTTTTGAAGGTATCGTCGCGACCGACAATCTTACGCTCGATGTTGCCGCTGGCGAATTGCACGCAGTGATTGGCCCAAACGGTGCCGGCAAGACCACGCTGATTGGTCAGCTCGGCGGCCAAGTTACACCCGATTCTGGCCGCATTCGTTTTGCCGGGAATGATATTACTGCCCTACCGATACATCGACGCTGCCGCCTGGGCCTGGCGCGCACGTTCCAAATAGCATCTTTGTTCCTCGATCTTAGTGTCCTCGACAATGTGGCGCTAGCCGTGCAGGCACACGCTGGACATTCATTTCGTTTCTGGCGCGGTGCACGCAGCGAGCCGGAATTGCGCCAGCCAGCGCGAACAGCGCTGGCTCGGGTCGGCCTCGCTCAACGCGCCGACTTGCCGGCGTCCGCGCTCAGCCACGGGGAGCACCGCCAGCTCGAACTGGCTATGGCGCTAGCCGGCCAACCGCGCATGCTTCTGCTCGATGAGCCAATGGCCGGCCTCGGGCCAGAGGAATCCGCCCGCATAATTGAGATGCTGCGCGCGCTGAAGCAGGACTTAACCATCCTTCTGGTCGAGCACGACATGGAGGCGGTGTTCGCGCTCGCCGATCGAATTACGGTCCTCGTTTACGGCCGGGTGATTGCTTCGGGCACGCCAGAAGCCGTCCGCGCCAACGAGGAGGTGCGTCGGGCCTATCTCGGCGAGGACGATTAGGGCACCGCCCGCACCTGAGCCGCATCGCTTAGATACCCGCTCCGAATGTTTTCGCACTAATGCCAATTAAGAGGGTACCACGCTGCGATATGCATAGTTGCCGCAGGATGTTTTTTAACATCACTAAATGATCAGAATTCACGGCCGATGACGAGCCCGTCTAACGAATAGGCTCCGCCGCCATGAACGAGAAAATAAAATACCGCGATTGTCCACATCAACGTGTATTCGAGCCCGAGCTGATTCCAGAAATATTTTCCGACGCGCCAACGCTCGATATTTGTCACCAGCAGAAACAAAACGACCGGCACTGCAACAAGGCGCGTGAACAAGCCGACGGCAAGCAATGGCCCGCAGATAAGCTGCGTAGCTGAAATAGCCGACGCCCAGAGCTTGCCCGGCCGATAGCCCTGTTTATCCAGGTAATTGGCGAGAAGTCCGATATTTCGTAAGGGCTGCCCAGTGTCAGGAAAAAAACCAAAGGTCATCCGCAGCCCGTGCGGCACCAGCGCCAGCCCGACAGCACCGCGTAAAAGCGCTTCGGCCCAGGGAGCAAAAGCCTGATAGGCACCGTCAAGTTGCGAAAAAAAAAGAGGGATCGAAGGTTCAGGCATTCAGACCCACGTCTTCGGTTATTTTGACGACCTCGGTTGGTTGACGGATTGCCGCTGGATTTAGAGTCTAATCTCGCCGAGATTGATGCTCGCACCGAGCTGCGCCACGACTGTCTTTTCTGCCTTTCCGGCCGATATCTCCACGATGTATTTGCCCGAGTTTTCGTCGAGTCGATCAAATTTGAAATCGCCGTAATTGTCAGTTGCGGCTTCCGCGATCACGGCGCCGTCTTTCAGCAGGCGCACGGCCGCTCCCTCGACGCAATCGATGACGCCATCGTTCATCTGCTCTGATACTGAGCCGACGATGAAGCACTTCGAAAAGCGCCACAAATTCTTGTAGTAAACTCGCGGCTTTGTACCGAGTTCAGGCTTTATAACTTCAAGACCTTGTTCGGCTGCAAGTTTCGCCATCTCGTTGTCCGTCACGCAAACCGCGCGCATTGCGCCCGTTGGGCACGATTGTTGCCCACGTGTCTGTCGCCAGCCACTATCGATCAGATGGGCGTCAAACGTCCAAGCCTGCGACACCTGCAACTCCTCGTTCCACCAGATGTGGCCATAGGGGCAGGCGTCGACCAGATCCCTACGCCCTTTCGCCTTAATCGGATCTATGAGCACGATGCCGTCGTCGCGTTTCGTTACCGCGCCGCCAGCTTGCGCGACGCACGGCGCGTCGTCACAGTGATTGCACATCGTGGGCACGTAGGCGATGTCGACCGCCGGCACCTGGCCGCGCTCCTTTTGAAGGATATTGATCCACTTATGACCATGCTTCGGCATCGGCGCCGAATAGCCGGGAAACTCGTTGTCAACGTACTCGTCCATGGCCGCAAGCGTGCAAAGGTTACAATTGGTACACTCGGCGACGTCGATGATCATGTTCCATTTGTTCATGGAGACGCCTCCCTTCCCTACTTCGCCGGCACCAGTTGGGCAGCCTTGAGCTTCGTGTAGGCGTCTTTGTCCTTCGCCATCCGGGCGAACGTTTCGGACATATGCTCAATGCGCCCATCCCAAAGCTCTACCTGCACAAGTGCATTCGCGCCGGCGAGCGAATGGGTCGTTTTGGTTTGCGTGCGTTCCGGCGTGAGCAGATTGAGACAGCCACCCCGGTCGATCGATTTTCCGGGCTCGCCCATCGGATCGTAGACCGCAGAGGACTCGTAGCCGTGGCAGACGCCGCGCGGCAGACGCTGCGTTGGTAGCGCAGCGCAAAGCACGGCGCCACGATCATTGTAGACTTTGACCAGGTCGTGTTTTTTGATTCCGCGCTCAACCGCATCCTGTTCGTTCAAACGCATAATCCAGTAAAAGTAGCCGCCGACATTGACCCGGTGATCCTCAATATTGAGAAGGAACGAGTCTTTCCCGTCGCCCTGCGTGTGGTACGAATATTTCGAGTGCGGGGTCAGCAGCTGCAGCGGGTACCGCTCGAACAGATCGCCTGAATGCGGCCCCTCCCACGACGGTACGTATTTGACAATCGGCGGCCGCTCCGGGTCCACGAAACGCTTCAGGCTGTTGCACTCAAACTCGAGTTTGCCCGATTGAGTCTGCAGGCCGCGTAGGTATTCCTCGGTGTAGTCCGACGGCAACGGTTGGAATTCCGGGACGTCCTTCTTGCGATTTTCCCAGAACCAGCGGAACGACACCGGCGCGCGCAGATGTTCCTTCTCCGCCGGCACAACGTAATAACCCCGCTTCATAAACTTCTTCCACGAAATCACCTTCGGCAGATCCGAGGCATCGAAATGCCGCTTAACCCAATCGATTTCATTGAGGCCTTCGGAAAAATAGTTGGCAAGACCGAGTCGTTTGCAGATTTCGTTGAAGATCCAATAGTCGGTCTTTGATTCGCCGAGCGGCGTAATCGCCGGCGCCTGGAAGATAATGACGCGGTGATTGAGCTGCTGCTGGCCGTGATGGCCATAGCCACCGAGACCAGCCCATTCAGAAATGTCGACGCGTTCGAAATTGGTACAAGCCGGCAAAATGAGATCGGCGAACTTTGCTTCACCCTCGAACCAAATTGACTGATTGACCACAAATTCGAGATTTTCCGATTGGTACATTCGAACGTGGCGGTTGGTATTGTTCATGGTCGACAGCATCGAGCCGCCGTACTTGTAGAGCATGCGTACCGGTGAATGGCCGGGAGCGGGATAACTGAACTTTGCGAACTGGTGCTCAATCGATTTGCCAATCCATGGCCAACCTTCCGCCTTTCCGTCGGCCAAGGCCTCAGGCATCCAGATGCGCGGAATACGTTGATAGCTTGAGTTCATGGTCAGTAGCTGCGGCATTCGCTGATAGAGCTCGACAGGCATCGACGTATTTTCGAGATCGCCCGACATGCCGCCGTCGGCATAGCCGGGGAAATAGAAATTGAAGTCGAGCGGGCAGCCCCATTGCAGATTGCCCATGTTGATGCCCGGCTTGCCTAAACCCTGCATCGCCGCAAGGCAGACCATCACGCGCGCCCATTGGATGCCGGTCTGGTTGCGGCAGGCGCCGCCGTGGCCGTTTCCCCATCCGCCGGGAGCCAGATAGACGCGCTTTTTGCCCCATTCGCGCGCGAGCGCACGCACGTCTTTGGACGGGACACCGGTTTCCTTCTCCTGCCATTCCGGCGTTTTCGGGATCCCATCCTCCTCGCCGAGGAGATAAGCTTTCCACTTGTCGAACCCGACGGTGTGGGTCTTCACGTAGTCTTTGTCGTAGAGACCCTCCCTGATCCAGACATAAGCGATCGCCATCGCCATCGCGACCGACGTCGTCGGCCTAGGTGCAAACCATTTGCCGGGCAGGAATTGCGCTGACGCATTGTAGTACGGATCGACGTGAACAACCTTGATGCCGAGTTTCGGATTCTTGAGCCATTGCCGGCGCACGGTGCCTTCCTGCGCACCATATGAACCCGAAGTGCTTTCCGGATCGGCGGCCCAGAACACAATCATCTCGCAGTTCTGGAGGCAGTCCTCGACCGTGCCGTAGGTTTCCGACTGACCGACGCGCAGCGTATAACCCCAATGATGTACCGCGCCCCAGTACCAGCCTTCCCAAGAATCCGGATTGTGATGCACGCGCGTCATGCCGACTGCATTGGCGAAGCGGTAGAGCGCGGACAGGTAGTAGCCGATATTGCCCCAGGTATGATGCGAGCCGTGGGAGGTCGCAATCGCGCCCGGCCCAAAATCGCGCTTCATGCGCTTGATTTCATTGGCGACCAAGCTGAGGGCTTCCTCCCATGAAATTCGGACATATTCCGACCTGCCGCGGTTCTGCTGATGGCGCTTTCCGTTGGGGTCGAAGTCGACACGTTTCATTGGATAGAGCAGACGATTGGGTGCATAGACGATCGATTTTGCGTTCTGTCCATGCGGTGCAAGCGTCGTCTTGCGCGGTGGCGTGAATTTCAAGCCGCGCGCTTTTATCGTCCACGGCTCCGGATCGGTGTCATCAAAATCAATAGGCGTCATGCGCACGATTTTGTCGTCCCTGACGTAAATAAAGACCGGGCCGCCGTTGGTCATGTTGCAATAACGCATGGAACCGTCCGGCATCGGCGTTCCGAACTTCCATCCGGCGGTCTGGCTCATCATGAGAGTCTGGGCGAACCAATTCGTGAGGTCCTCCGGACCGTCGACCGACAACGTAAAATCCTTCTGCGAATTGATCTGATGGAGCCAGTTAATCGGCGGCGTGAGTAATGATGCGCCGGTCGCGCAGTTTTTGAAGAAAAGCGTAACGTCGGGCTTTGGATGCAGACCGGCGCTTGATTTGATCTTTCCGTTGCAAAATTCGATCCAGCGGCCGGTGCCCTCGTCACGCGCCTTGATCTGTGCCGTGAAATTTCGCTCTTTGAGACGTGCCGCAAAATGCGGATGCCGCCAGGCCGCGAACCTGAGGAGTTGCGTAAGCCCGAAGAGAATGATTGCGAATTTCATCTGCGAGAACATCTTGCGTTTCCCCGCCTTGATGGATGCACGGATTTCGCTATCAGTTGCCCTGGAACACCGGTTTCTGCTTGGCGACAAAGGCCTCGTAAGCTCGCTCATAGTCCTTGGTTTGCATGCATATTGCCTGCGCCTGCGCCTCGGCTTCGATCGCTTCCTCGACGCCCATATTCCATTCCTGATGCAGGCACTTCTTGGTCATTGAGTTGGCGAAACTCGGACCATCCGACAATGCCTTGGCCAGCGCCTGCGCGTCGGCGAGCACGTTGTCTGGCTCGCTCAACTTGTTATAGAAGCCCCAACGCTCGGCCTCGGTGCCGTCCATGGCGCGGCCGGTATAAAGCAGCTCGGATGCGCGACCTTGGCCGATAATACGTGGCAGGATCGCGCAAGCGCCCATGTCGGCGCCGGCGAGGCCAACGCGCACGAACAGGAAAGCGACCTTGCTGCGCACCGTACCAACGCGCAAATCCGATGCCATAGCGATGATCGCGCCTGCCCCGGCGCAGATACCGTCAATCGCCGCGACGATCGGCTGCGGACAGGCCCGCATCTCCTTGACGAGCTGACCCGTCATACGCGTGAAGGCGAGCAGGCCCGTCATATCATCCTTGCGCTGCATCTCGACCAGCGGACCAATGATTTCGTGTACGTCGCCGCCGGAGCAGAAATTGCCGCCAGCACCGGTGATCACAATGTTCTTGATGTCGTTCGCATAAGCGAGGCTGCGGAACGTATCGCGCAACTCGGCGTAGGACTCGAGCGTCAACGGGTTCTTCCGTTCCGGCCGGTTCAAAGTGATAGTCGCCACCTTGCCGTCGACCTTCCAAAGGAAATGCTTTGGCTTGAAATTAACAAAATCGAGTCCGGCGGGGCAAAAGCGCGCCGCGGTGTCGCCACTAGGCACACCTTTAGACATTGCAACTGCAGTCATCGATGCCTCCATTTTTTTACTGTTCGCATGGTCTTTTCCGAAGGCCAGTTCCCGCCTTTCGGGATCATGCTAACCTGCGAAAGTGAGCCCGCCGCTCACGCTCATCACCTGGCCGGTGACGTAGTCAGCCTGCGGACTGGCGAAGAACAGCACGGCGTCGGCGATTTCCTCCGGCTTGGCGAAGCGCCGAAACGGGATCGCCTTTAGGAATGCCTCGCGCAACTTTTCCGAGCGGGTGGCAAGCATTGGCGTATCGGTCGGCCCCGGGCAAACGCAGTTGACGTTGATCGAGTAGCGGGCGACTTCGCGCGCGAGCGACTTGGTGAAAGCGATAAGCCCGCCTTTGGCGCCGGCATAAACCGTCTCGCCGCCGCTGCCGACCCGTCCAGCATCGCTGGCGATGTTGATGATCTTGCCGCCGTTAGCGGCGATCATCGGCGGTAGTAGCGCCTGGGTCAGATGCGCCGGACCGGCGAGGTTGATGGCAATCACGCGGTTGATGAAATCCGGAGAATTTTGCAGATAGGGTTGAATATCGCCCCAGCCGGCACCGTTCACCAGGATGTCGATGCGCGGATATTTTTTCAACACTTCGGCGGCGGCGGACCGGATCGAGTCGGAATTGCCCATATCGACGGCAACGAAATCGACATTGAGATTGGCGCCAGTGGCTTCCTTCTTCACCTCTTCGCTTTTGGCGGCGTTGACGTCGGCGCAGATTACGGTTGCACCCGCGCGGGCAAACGCCATCACCGTAGCCCTGCCGATGCCGGAGGCGCCACCGGTCACCATTACAATCTTGCCGTCGAAGTTCATCGCGCTGCTCCCGTCTTTCTCTGCATCGAAGGCTCAGCCAAACCAGAAAAAAAGGCCTCGACGCGCTTGCGCGTCTCGGCATCATTGAGCAACAGCCGAGTAAAATCCAATTCGTCACCATATCCGCCGCGATCTTTTGGCACGGCCGCTGCGATGCAATTCTTGCAGGCTGTAAGGGCAGCAACCGGAAGACTCGCAATGCGGTGAGCAATCTCGGCGGCGCGCTGCGGGAGTTCGACACGCGGCACCGCCCAATGAATCACGCCGAGTCTTTCCGCAGCCGTTCCATCGATTATCTCGGCGCCGAGAATGAGCCGCGCGGCGAGCGCAGGGCCGCATAGCCGGGTGAGACGCTGCGTTCCGCCGGCGCCGGGGATTAATCCGAGCCGAACTTCAGGCAACCCCAAATTGGCTTCGGTCGCCGCGATCCGAAGATCACACGCCAACGCCAATTCAAGACCGCCGCCCATCGCCGCGCCGCTGATCTCGGCCAGGGTAACTTGGGGCAACCGCTCAATCCGAGCGTAGAGCCGCTGGATGCTGGCTACGTAGGAATACATACGGTCGGCGCCATCGGACGCGTCTATGCGCTCGCGAACTTCCTTTAGATCGGCGCCTGCACAAAAAACTTTCTGATCCGAGCGGATATGCAACACTGTGTAGCGCGGGCCGTTAGCTAATTGGTCGAGCTTTGCATCAAATGCTCGCACCCATTCTTCACTGATCGCATTGACCGGAGGATGACTCAGCGTCAGGGTGGTCACAGCATCTTTTGTGTCCGCCATGAGCATATTCAGTTCCGCCGTTCTTGCTGTGCGTCGGCGACGATCGCGCGCCCAATGACCAGACGCTGGATGTCATTTGTGCCCTCATAGATCTTACTTCCCCGCACGGCCCGGAAAATCCGCTCGACACCGTAGTCGGTCATATAGCCGGCGCCGCCCATCGTCTGAATTGCGTCCGAACATATGCACTCGGCTGCTTCGGTGGAAAACAGTTTCGCCATCGACGCTTGCTTGAGGCAAGGGAATCCTTGACTACGTAAGGCGGCCGCATGCAGTACGAGCTGATGCGCGGCCTCGAGTTGAGTAGCCATGTCGGCCAGGCGAAAGGCGACGGCCTGATGTTCAATGATCGCCTTGCCAAAACTCTTGCGCTCTTGCGCGTAGTCGAGTGCTATCTCATAAGCCGCACGCGCCATGCCTACGGCTTGAGCAGCGATGCCAATACGTCCGCCTTCGAGATTGGCAAGTGCAATATGATAACCTTGGCCCTCAGCGCCGAGCCGGTTTTCCTCTCCCACGCTGAGATCCTCAAAGCGCACTTCGCACGTGTCGGACGCGTGTTGCCCCATCTTGCTCTCTATGCGACCGACACAATAGCCGGATTGCCGGGTTTCAACGATGAAGCAGCTTATGCCTCGCTTCCCGAGCGTGAGGTCCGTAGCAGCAAAGACCAGGGCAACGTCGGCATTCTTGCCCGAAGTGATAAACTGCTTTGTTCCATTGAGAATGTAGCTTCCACGCCGGCGCTCGGCACGCGTTCGGATAGCGCTGGCGTCCGAGCCGCTTTGCGGTTCGCTAAGGCAGAAAGCGCTCAACAACTCACCCCGCGCCATCGGCCGCAAATATTTTTCCTTCTGCTCCGACGATCCGTACGCAACCAGCGGCATGCAGCCGACTGAGTTATGACCGCTCATGATTGTCGAGACTGCACCGTCGCCGGCCGCAATTTCCTCCAGCGCAAGTGCATATGCAATGTAATCGGCACCGGCTCCGTCCCATTCCAGCGGTACTGTCATTCCCATGAAGCCGAGCCTACCCAATTCACGCAGAGCCTCGTGCGGAAACACAGCTTGACTATCCCACTCGGCCGAGTGGGGCAGCAAGGAGCGCTGCGCGAATTCGCGTGCAATGTCTCGAGCCTGTTCCTGTTCCTCGGTCAGCAGCATCATTCCCTACTCAGCCGCTTCGCGGCGCGTAGTTTTGCGCGCTTTCATCACTTCCCGCGCCACGATCAGTTTTTGCACCTCGGTTGCGCCCTCGTAGATGCGCAAAGCGCGAATTTCGCGATAAAGCGCCTCGACCTTGACGCCGACTCGTACGCCATTACCGCCGAATAACTGCACAGCGCGATCGATCACGCGTTGCGCCATCTCGGTAGAAAATGCCTTTGCCGTGGACGCTTCACGGGTGATACGAACCGCGCCGCGATCTTTTTCCCAGGCCGCACGATAAACCAGCAGCGCGGCAGCATCGATGTCGATCGCGCTATCCGCAATAGCGGCCTGGGTGAGTTGGAGGTCCGCCAACGGTGCTCCGAACATGTTGCGTGTTGCCGCTCGATCGCTCATTTCATAGAAAGCGCGGCGTGCCAGCCCGAGTGCCGCGGCAGCAACGGTGGATCGAAAGATGTCGAGCGTTGCCATTGCGACCTTGAAGCCCTCGCCTGGCCCCCCGAGTCGATTTGCCAACGGCACGCGACAGCCGGTGAAGCGAATGGTGGCAAGCGGATGCGGAGCGATAACATTGATCCGGCCGGCGATCTCGAGACCTGGCGTATCGGCATCGACTATGAAGCTTGACAATCCCCTCGCGCCGGGCGCCTCGCCGGTTCGTGCAAAAACTACGTAGTGATCTGCGATCCCACCATTGGAGATCCAGGTCTTGATGCCATCAATGCGAACATGTGCGGGGCCGTCCTTGGTCGCGGTCGTTGCCAGCGCGGCGACGTCGGAGCCGGCTTCCGCTTCCGAGAGCGCAAAAGCCGCAATATGAAGGCCGTCGCGCACGGGCGGCAGATATTTGGCCTTTGTCTCCTCGTTGCCGAAAAGTGATATCGACCCGGTCCCCAGCCCTTGCATGGCGAAGGCAAAGTCAGCAAGGCTGTCGTACCAGGCGAGAATTTCGCGCGCGGCGCAGAGCGTGCGCACATCGAGCTGTGCCGATAAACCGCCGTATGCTGCCGGCACAACGGCCCGCAGCCACCCCGCCTTGCCCAGAGCGCGAACGAGCGCCCGGCAGGATTTATCCACGTCTGCGTGATCGATGTATTGGGCCACCTCTTTGTCAGCCCAATTGGAAAGCGCCGGGCCAAATTGACGGTGGCTGTCGGTAAAGAAAGGCCAAGCAAAATGCGAGAGCGGCGGCATCAGCGCTCTCCGCCATGTGAAATAAGCTCTTTATCGCGCAGCATGAAGCGTTGGATTTTTCCAGTCGCAGTCTTAGGCAGATCGTCGACAAATTCAATCCAGCGCGGATATTTCCAAGGACCGATAGCGCGCTTTACATGTACCTTAAGCTCATCATACAGCGCGCGGCTAGCGTCGTTCTCCCGGCGGTCCCTAAGCACGACAAATGCCTTTGGCTTGATAAGGCCGTTGTCGTCTTCGGCCGGAACGACGGCCGCCTCGAGGACCTTAGGGTGGCTGATTAATGCGTCCTCAACCTCGAACGGTGAAACCCATATGCCGCTGACTTTGAACATGTCGTCGGTGCGGCCGCAGTAGGTATACACTCCGTCCTGACGCCGCAGGTATTTGTCGCCGGTGCGGGTCCACTTGCCCACAAATGTGTGGCGCGATTTCTCGCGCTGATTCCAATAGCCGGCCGCCGCCGAGTCTCCGCATACCAAAAGCTCCCCGATTTCATTCTCGGCAACCTCGTTCCCCGCGTCGTCAACGAGCCTGAGATCGTAGCCATCTACCGCCACGCCGGAGGTGCCATATTCCACGGCATTCGGAAGATTGGTCAGAAAAAGATGCCCCATCTCAGTCGAACCGACACCGTTCACGATGTCGAGGCCGAACCGTTGCTTCCAGGCCAGGCCAATATGCGCGGGCAAGGGCTCGCCGGCGGAAAAACAGAGTCGCAATCGGCTCGACATGTTTTCCGCAGTGCATTCGGGATCGGAAAGCATTGCTGCATAAAGTGTCGGCACAGCAAAAAACATTGTCGCCTGATAGCCCCGCAGCATCTCGAACACTGTCTGCGGGGTCGGCCGTTCGGGATAAAATACCGAGGTTGCCCCCACCGACATCGGACAGAAAATCGCGTTGCCGAGACCGTAGGAGAAAAACAGCTTCGCCGCGGAAAACACTATATCGTCTTCCCGATAGCCGATGCGCCGCTGGCCTGCGTTTTTCGCCATGACCATCGGGTTCGAGTGGACATGCATGACGCCTTTCGGCATTCCGGTAGTGCCGGACGAATAGAGCCAGTAAGCAACTTCATCCGCACTGGTTCTGGCCGGCGCCGAGCCTTCGTTCTCAGCGGCCAATAGCATGTCCAGCCGCGGCGCCGATGCCGGACCTCCGCCAACGACGACGATTGTCTTAAGGTTTGGCAGATCCTTCCCGGCTTCCTGAATGATCGGGAGTAATGCAGTCGATACAAAAATGGCCTTGGCCCGCGAGTCTTCGAAAAGGTAGCGATACTGATCGACGGTCAGCCGCGTGTTGACCAGAACCGGCACGATACCGGCCCGGATTGCGCCCCAGAACAGCACCGGAAAATCGACCGTATCGAGCAGCACAAGCGCAATTCTATTTTCCGGTTCGATGCCCATGCGCGCCAACATCGGGCCAATGCGCGCTGTCGCATCACGCAACTCTCCGTAAGTCAAATTGCGGGCCGGATCTATAAATGCGGTCTTGTCGGCCCGCCCTTCAGCGACATTCCGATCCACGAAATCGACGGCAGCGTTGTAGTCGCGAAGCGCCATTCTCAGCCTCGCCGAGAACACTTAATTTTTGAAAATCTACAAGCTAATCACGGTCCAATCCTTGACTTCGGTCAGGTAACTTACCCGATGAGGCTAAGCCACCTTGATTTTTGTCATGGAAAGATCTCGGCAAATGGCGCATTTTTCCACAAGGAGCGCTCCGATGCATGCGCCGGGCCCACAGCCAAAAAAACGCCTGTTGAGATTGAAGCTTAATGGCCGATGGCGCGAAGACGCCGTGGCCGAACGGGAATTGCTAGTCGACTACTTGCGCGAAATCGCGCACCTCACCGGTGCGAAAACCGGCTGCGATGGTGGTGAGTGCGGTGCATGCACGGTTCTGGTCGACGGCGAAGCGGTCCCATCCTGCATCACGCTTGCGGTCCGCTGCGAAGGCCGTCACATCGAAACGATTGAAAGCTTGGCGACGCAAGGCCGACTCAGCCGATTGCAGCGCGCCTTCCACGAGAAGCTCGGCACGCAATGCGGTTTCTGCACCCCGGGAATGATCATGGCGGCTGAGGCTCTGTTGCGACGCAATCCAACACCGACCGAAATCGAAATACGCGCTGCCTTATCGGGGAACCTTTGCCGATGCACAGGCTATGTGAAAATCATCGAGTCGGTGCAGGCGGCGGCGGGGCAATCATATGACTGTTGATTCGATCATAGATGGCCGCGTTTCGCGCCCCGGTGTTCCCCTTATCGACGGCATTGAAAAGGTCACCGGCCGCGCACGCTATACTGCAGATCTCGATCATGCCGATGCCCTGGTCGGACGCATACTGCGCAGCCCGATAAGCCATGGCGAAATCACCAGGTTGGATGTTGCAAAGGCGCGCGCGCTCGATGGTGTTATTGCCGTCATTACTGGCGACGATTGTCCGTTCACCTATGGTGTCTTGCCCGTTGCCATGAACGAATTTCCGATGGCTCGCGAGCGAGTGCGCTACCGCGGGGAGCCGATCGCTGCGGTTGCCGCAATTGATTCCGAGACCGCGGAACGCGCCATTAATCTAATCGAATTGGAGTTGCGCCGATTGCCGGCGTATTACACCTCGGAGGAAGCTCGCGCGCCGGGCGCTACGTTGCTACACGACAACAAGTCCGGCAATCTTGAGCGTGAAGTGCATCATGAATTTGGCAATTGGCAGGAGGGTTTCGCAACGGCGGACCTTGTCCGTGAAGACAAGTTCAGTTGCGCTGAAGTCAATCACGCACAGATTGAGCCGCATGCCTGCCTCGCCGACTATGACCCGATAACGGCGCGCCTCACCGTCCAATCAGTATCCCAGGTTGGCTACTACCTGCACCTGATGCTCGCGCGATGCCTCGAGATGGATTCCTCACGCATCCGCGTAGTAAAGCCGTTCGTTGGCGGCGGTTTCGGCGCGCGCGTAGAAGTCCTCAATTTTGAAATCATAACGGCGCTTCTGGCCCGCGCGACGGCCGGAAAAGTCATCATGCAATTGAGCCGGGAGGAGACATTTCTGACCCACCGCGCCCGCCCGCAAACGGACATGAAGTTGCGGATTGGAATGCGTCGCGATGGCAAAATTACCGCCTGCGCGTGCGAAGTGGTGCAGCGCGGCGGTGCCTATGCTGGATACGGCATTGTGACAATCCTGTATGCCGGCGCGCTGTTGCAGGGGATCTATGACATCCCCGCGATCAAATATGATGGATATCGTGTCTATGCCAATCTGCCGCCGTGCGGCGCCATGCGCGGTCACGGATCGGTCGATACGCGCCACGCCTTCGAATGTTTGCTCGATCGCATGGCTCGCGAGCTTGGGCTTGATCCATTTGTCGTACGTCGCGCCAATCTTCTGCATGCACCGACCCGCACCCTGAATGATCTGATGGTGAATAGTTATGGTCTGGCGGAGTGCCTTGATCGGGTCGAGCATGCAAGCGGTTGGCGCGACCGCATCGGCAAGTTGCCGGCGGGCAAGGGACTCGGCATGGCTTGCTCGCACTATGTCAGCGGCGCGGCCAAGCCTATTCATTGGACCGGCGAGCCGCACGCAGTCGTCAACGTGCGGCTCGATTTTGACGGGGGCATCACCGCGCTGACCGGCGCCGCCGATATTGGCCAGGGCTCCTCGACCATGGTGGCGATTTCAGTCGCGGAAACGCTCGGCGTCGCCCTCGATCGCGTCAGGGTGATCGCGGCGGACAGCGCCGTGACTCCCAAAGATAACGGGGCCTACTCGTCCCGCATTACCTTCATGGTCGGTAACGCCGCAATCGATGCGGCAAAAAAGCTCAAGGCAATCCTCGTGGATGCGGCCGCGCGAAAACTCGAAGCGCTACCTAACGATATCGAGGTGGTCGGTGAGGTCTTCCGTATCGACAGTGGCCAACAAGGGAGCCTTCCGTTCGCCGAAGTGGTGAAAGCCGCGCTGGTCGATCGCGGCGCGATCACCGTCAGCGGAACCTTTACGTGTCCGCCGGAGTCGCAGGGAGGCCGCCATAAGGGCGGCGCCGTCGGCTCAACCATGGGCTTCAGTTACGCCGCACAGGTCGTAGAAGTCAGCATCGACGACGCAACCGGTGCGGTGAGTGTCGATAAGGTCTGGGTCGCGCTGGATTGCGGGCACGCCATCAATCCATTGGCCGTGGAAGGCCAGATTCAGGGATCGGTATGGATGGGAATTGGGCAAGCAATGTGCGAGGAAACCCGCTACCTCGATGGCTTGCCAGGCCATGCAAGCTTTCTTGAATATCGTATACCAACTGCAGCGGATTCCCCGCCGATCGAGGTCCAAATCGTGGAAAGCCACGATCCGTTCGGCCCCTTCGGCGCGAAGGAAGCAAGCGAAGGCGCTCTGGCCGGCTTCCCGCCAGCCTTGGTCAACGCTATCGCTAACGCCATCAATATCGATCTCGACGACCTACCAGTGACGCCTGACCGTATTATGGAAGCGCTGATCCAGCGCCGGCGGCAAGCTAGGCTCGCCAGTAGCCTCAAGGTCGCATCATGAGCACGTCGTTGGCTGAGTTCCAACTTGTCCAACCGAGCACCGTAAAAGAAGCGATTGCGGCGCGCCTCAGACAGCCTGGCAGCCGCTTCATCGCCGGCGGAAGCGACCTCATCGTCAACATGCGGCGAGGCATTACCCGCCCCGATCTGCTTGTCGATCTTTCAGGTATCGACGAACTGACCGAAATTACGATCAATGAGTTCGGCATGACGATCGGCGCGGGCGTGACCGTCGCCGCGCTTGCTCGCAACCCAGAGATCGCCGGCCGCTACCATGCGCTCGCACAAGCAGCTGAAGTAATCGCTGCGCCTGGCCACCGCGTTATCGGCACGGTGGGCGGCAATTTGTGTCTCGACACGCGATGCGTCTACTACAATCAGAGCGAATGGTGGCGGAGCGCAAATGCTTATTGTCTGAAAAATCGCGGCGATGTTTGCCATGTCGCCCCGCAAGGGCAGCGCTGCCATGCGGCCTTTGTCGGCGACCTTGCGCCTGCCTTGCTTGTTTTCGGCGCCGAAATCGATATTGCGGGCGCACAAGGCCAACGGCGGATCCCTCTGAGCGAGCTCTACGTCGAAGACGGCAAGGCTCATCTCGCTTTGACCGACGGCGAGCTTCTTGTGGCTCTTCACCTCCCGTCAAATCCGTCGCCATCGGCCTATGCTAAAGTCCGTCTACGCGGCGCTATCGATTACCCACTGGCCGGCGTTGCAGTTGCGCTCGTGGCAGCCGGTCCGAATGTCAACTCGCTCCGCATCGCGCTGACAGGCACGAATTCGCGACCGTTCCTTCTGGCTGGTACGGAAAGCTTCGCCGGCCGACCACTCGACGAAAAACTGCTGCACGAGATCGATCGGCTCGTGCAAAAGCAGGTCCAACCCATGCGAACCACGATTGCATCGGCTAATTATCGTCGGATTGCTGCCGCTGCGTTGGCAAGGCGTCTGGCCGCAAGACTGTTCGCTGAAAGCGCGGCTTGATCCAGCTTTGCGAAGCCGCTTTCTTTTCCAAGTTCTTTAAAAGAAACCCCTGCACGGTTAAATTA
>Ga0187765_10000026_pt1 | contig 54187 bp, 53 predicted proteins | sample 0216_QUI02_MP05__3_FD_133018 | JGI IMG/M metagenome (GOLD analysis project Ga0187765, IMG submission 133018) | Tropical peat soil microbial communities from peatlands in Department of Meta, Colombia - 0216_QUI02_MP05_10_MG | ecosystem: Environmental > Terrestrial > Soil > Wetlands > Peat ...
CGGATCCTTTGCTCGTTAAGGAATGCACCCTTGCCGCGCTCGGCAATAAACATGTCCTCACTGGCAGGATTGTAAATCAGCCCGGCTACCACGGTGCCTTCACGTTCGAGGGCAATCGAGATGGCAAAATGGGGAATGCCGTGGAGGAAATTCGTGGTGCCATCCAGCGGGTCGACCATCCACGTGTGGGTCTTGTCGGCGCCCTCGCGGCGGCCGCCTTCTTCCCCAAGAAATCCGTAGCCGGGTCGCGCCTTCATCAATTCCGCATAGAGCGTCTCTTCGGCGCGGCGGTCGGCTGCGGTCACGAAATTGCCGGGACCCTTCAGCGAAACCTGCAATTTTTCCAATTCACCAAAGTCGCGCTTGAGCGCGCGCGCAGTCTTCCGCGCGGCGGCGATCATGACATTGAGGAGGGCCGAATGGTGCATGCCGCGAGCGGTCTGCCCGCGAAGACCAGCGCCGTCAAGGGCGCCCTGCCGTCGTGGTCGACAGCCATTTCTTGGCGCCGGCTTCGGCGGTTGCGCGGACGGCCTGACTCTGTTTTGCGGCAAACACGTCGAGGTCGGGATCGCTATTGCCTCCCGCCTTGGAGATCATGTGCCATTTGATCGCTTCGGCGGCGTCTGCCGGCATGCCGCGCCCGGCCATCAGGATGCGTGCGAGGCGATTCTGTGCGATCGGGTTGCCCAGATGTGCAGCTTTCAGAAACAGCTGTGCCGCGGCGGACTCATTCTTGTTGACACCTTCGCCGTTGAACTGCGCTATGGCGAATTCGACCATGGCGTCGATATTGCCCGCGACTGAAGCCTGCTGCATCAGCAACATGGCCTTGCCGATATCCTTCGTCACGCCGCGGCCTTCCTTGTACATGGTGCCGAGCGCGTATTGGGCTTCTGGATTTCCGCCCTCGGCAGCCAGAGCGAAAAGCTCGCCGGCGCGTTTGAGGTCCTGAGGAAATTGCTGGCCTTGCAGATAGAGGAGGCCGAGGTCGTAGGCGGCGCCCGTGTGGCCGAGCCTGGCCGCCGCCTCGAGCAATCGCGCGGCTTCTTCCAGGTTTTTGGTGGTCGCGCGGCCCTGAAAATTGAACATCGCCAGCGCAAACAGGGCATCACGGTCGCCTTTTGCGGCCGCCATTTTGTACCATTGGGCTGCCTTGTAGTCGTCGCGGCCCACGCCGAGACCTTGCGCATAAATTTCGCCGAGCAACGTCATGGCGGCGGGATCATTCTGCTGAGCGCGCTTGGATGCCTCGTTGAAGGCGGTGAGATAAAGGCCTCGCTGGAAAGCGCCGTAGGCGATGTCAATGTTGCCCTGGTCCGCGCTGGCAGGCGGGTTCGGAGCCGGGGAGGGTGCTGGCGCAGTATTGCGGGTAACCTGCGCCGACGCTGACGCAACAAACAATGTTGCGACAAGGGCGCCGAGAGCAATCCGGACGGGTGGGCTCATGCCGCGGGCTCCGGCATTCGCAGAAGTCGGGATGCCTCGCTTGTTATCTCAGCGGCCGCATGCGCATCGCGCCACAGAAAATCTCCGAGCGCAATGAAATCGGCGCCCGCCGCGACCAGCGGCGCGACGTCGTCAAGCGAGTCGGCGTATGCCACGCAGGGAATTTCGAAAACTTCTGCCCACCAGGCGATGCGCTCCTCGATTGCCGCGAATGCCGGCCGCGCGCCCGTGATGTCTGGTTCACCGAACATGACGTAGTCGGCACCTTGCTCGGCCACGAGCATGGCATCGTGCCGCGATGCCAGGCCGCCGGCGCCGGCGATGCGCTCCGGCTTGAGCTCGGCCACGGCTTCGGTAAATGCGGCAATGCCGGTGAGATGAGCGCCGTCGGCGCCCGCACGCGCAACCAGGTCAACACGCCCATCGAGTAACAGTGCCGCGTCATTCTCCTGCACAGGTGCGGCGATTGCCATGACGCGGTTGATCAGCGTGCGTTCGTCGGAATCGGCCAATCGCACGAGTACGGCCGCAACATCGCCGGCCTCAATGGCTGATTTCAGTTGCAAGGAAAACGCAGACGCATCCGATATCGGCGGCGTTGTCAGATAGAGGCGGGACGCCGGACGCGAGGTCGCCTGTTTGGGTCGCGAAGTCATGGTGTCCGCATGCTAGCTCAATCGGGCGGAAAATTGACCTGCGATATTCCGTCAGCCGCCGGCTTTCGCGAATGCCGCAAGTTCCTGGGCGACGGTGGCTATCACGCCATCCCAATCACCAATTTGGGATTGCCGGAACAGCCGGGCACTTGGATACCAAGGGCTATCGGCGCGATCGTGCATCCAACGCCAATCCTGAATGTGAGATAGCAGAAGCCAAAGCGGCCGGCCCAGGGCACCGGCGAGATGTGCAACCGCAGTATCAACGGCAATCACCAGATCGAGTTCGCCTATCGCCGCCGCGGTATCGGCAAAATCGGTGATGGCCTCGTCGAGGCGCAGGATTGGCGAGCATGCAAGCGCTGGCAATTCAGCCTCGCGGTATTCACGCTGCAAACTGACAAATGTGACACGCGGGACCGATAAGAGAGGCTCAAGGCGCGAAAGCGCGATGCTGCGATTATGGTCATTTTTGTGGTTCGGCTTGCCTGACCAGGCTAGGCCAATGCGCGGTTTACCAAGCTGAGCCAGGCGCGCGCGCCACGCGGCGACGCGTTCGGCTGGCGCGCGCAGATAGGGCACCGAAGCCGGGATGGTCGTAGCGGTAGTGCGGAACGCCAGCGGCAGACTCATCAATGGACAATGAACATCGAATGCCGGAAGCGCGTCGCCGCGACGATGCGTGCTGACGAGGCCGTCGGTGTCGGCGATCAGGGGCATCAGGCTGTCAGGCAACTCAAGAATGACTTTGCAGCCCTTTTGCGCAACCATCGGCAGGTAGCGAATGAATTGTATGGAGTCACCGAAGCCTTGCTCGGCATGAAGCAGGATGGTCTTGCCGCTCAAGTCCTCGCCGTGCCACTGCGGTTGCGAAAACTCGCGCGGCGTAAGATCGGTAGCACCGCGCCATCGCCATTCGTAGGCTGGCCAGCCCTGCTCGAAATCGCCGATGGCGAGGTAAAGCAGCGCCTTATTCCAGTGCGCTTCCGGCAACGCGGGCTGAAGAGCGATTGCACGATTGAAGCTGTCGAGAGCCTCCTCGATGCGGCCAAGGTAGTGCAAGGCGCTGCCGCGGTTGACCAGCGCGAAAGCGAAGGGCTTGTGCGCGATAGCCGACTCGTAGTCGGCGAGCGCCTCCTCGGGACGATTGAGATTGAGCAGCGCATTCCCCCGATTGTTATGTGCTTCCGTGAGGTTGGGCTTGAGCGCAAGCGCGCGTTCAAAGCTGGCAATCGCTTCGTCATTGCGACCCATCGCCTGCAATGCATTGCCCCGGCTGTTGAAACCAAAGGCAAAATCCGGCCGGACCTTCAGCGCGCGTTCGTACTCCTCAAGCGCCTTATCGTAGGAATCCATTTCATAAAAAAGATTGCCGCGCGCCACGATGACCTCGACATAGTCGGGCTTGAGCGCAAGCGCTCGGTCATAGGCCTCGAAGACTTCGTCGGGGCGCTTGAGCGCGCGCAGCACCAGACCGCGATTGGCATGGGTTTCGGCGTCGGCGTCTGCAACGGAAAGGGCTCGGTCATAGCAGTCGAGCGCTTCCGCCGATCGACCGCGGTCGCGCAACAGATGACCGCGCTCCTTGAGTGCAGCCAGGTGTCGCGGATTAATTGCCAACGCTCGGTCGAAGCTCGCCAGCGCCTCATCACGCCTGTCGAGCTTGACCAGGCATTGGCCGCGGTTGACCAGCGCGTCGGTATAATCAGGCCGCCGCGCCAGTGCCTGATCGTAGCTGGCAAGAGCATCTTCATTGCGGCCGAGTTCGAACAAGGCGTTGCCGCGGTTGTTGATGGCCTCGGCGTAATCCGGTTGGATGGCTACTGCGCGCTCGAAGCTTTCAACAGCGTCCTGTGTGCGCTTGAGTGCGCGCAATGTATTGCCGCGATTGTTCAGGGCCCCGGCATAATCCGGTTTGAGCGCGATGGCCCGGTCGTAGCTCTTGAGCGCCTCGTCATGGCGGTCGACCGTCGCCAGAATGGTACCGTAATTGGAATGAGCAGCCGCCGACCGCGCGTTCGTTTTGAGCGCGCGGGCAACCAGCTTGAGTGCCTCGGGGGCGTCGCCGCGCTGATGCATGAGAACGCCGCAGAGATGCAATGCGTCGAAATTGTCAGGCTGAGTTGCGAGCACTTTCCGGTACAGCGTCTCGGCTTCGTGCAACTGCCCGCGCTGATGGTGCGCGGTCGCGCGCCGAAGCATATCGACGAGGGCGGCGTTTTCGGAAGGCGGCTCGATTTGCGGTTTCGACATGGGCTCGAAGGCGTTGCGAAAGCGACGCGATACGCAACGTCACCGCGCCGGCGCCGCCGCCGGCGAATCATGCGCGAGATTATTCGCTTGTTGTGCCTGCGTCCAAGTTAACGCGAGCCCGCTTATGGCATCGGGATCGGGCCCATATCCTTCGGCACTTTATAACCCTTCTGCACAGCTGGCCGCGCCGCGATGGTTTCATACCAGCGCCTCACGTTCGGGTATTGCTTCATGTCGATTGTTTGCCACTCGAAGCGCGAGATCCATGGCCAGATCGCGATATCGGCGATGGAATACTGATCGGCTACGAACTCACAGCCTTCAAGGCGCGTGTTGAGTACCTTGTAGAGCCGGTGAGCTTCTTTCAGGTAGCGCTCTTCGGCATAAGGCGCCTTGCCCTTGTTGTATTTCACAAAGTGGTGCACCTGGCCAAGCATCGGTCCTGGGCCGCCCATCTGCCACATCAGCCATTCGATCACGCGATAGCGGCCTTCGCCTGACTTCGGCAACAGCTTGCCGGTCTTGTCGGCGAGATAAATCAGGATGGCGCCCGACTCCATCAGCGCGATGTTGGTATCGCGGTCGACGATGGCTGGGATGCGGTTATTCGGCGCGATCTTGAGAAAGTCCGGCGCGAACTGTTCGTCCTTGGAGATGTCGATCGGGTGCGCGGTGTAGGCCAGGCCGAGTTCTTCCAGCGCAATGGAGACCTTGCGGCCGTTGGGGGTCGTCCAGGTGTAGAGATCAATCACAGGAATTTCCTTTGGATCATATGCAACAACGCGATGGCCGGGACGAGCCCGGCCACGGCGCCTCTTTATCGAATTATCCGCGGCGCGTCATCACGCGGCTTTTTTCTCCATGTCCGCTTTCCATTGGCCGAGTGCGGCAAGTCCGTTCATTTTTGCACGATGCGAAAATGCACGCTGGGCGGCCGCGACGTTTTCGGCCTTGCCCTTCCAGGTCGTTTGCGGGGCGTGCTGGAGTGCGCGGCCATAGGAGAAAGTGAGCGCCCACGGCAAATTGCCGATCTTGTTCATGGCATCGAGGTGTGCGGTGGCCTCTTCGTCGCTCTGGCCGCCGGAGAGGAACGCAATGCCCGGCACCGCGCCCGGCACGCAATTTTTGAGCACTTTGACGGTCTTTTCGGCCACTTCCTCGATCCCGGCGCGGTGGCTGTTCTTCTTGCCGGAGATCACCATGTTCGGCTTGAGCACAATGCCTTCGAGCGCGACGCGCTGGAAATAAAGCTCCTCGAACTGGAGCTTCAGCACCAGTTCCGTTACCTGCTGGCAACGCTCGATGTCGTGATCGCCGTCCATCAGCACTTCCGGTTCGACGATCGGCACGATCTGCGCGGCCTGGCACAATGCAGCATAGCGCCCGAGCGCATGGGCATTGGCGCGGATGCATGCGTATGTCGGAATGCCGGCGCCGATATCGATGACCGCTCGCCATTTCGCAAATCGCGCGCCCTGCTCGAAATATTTTGGGAGCCGGTCGGCGAGCTTGTCGAGACCGATCGTCACGACTTCGCCGGGACACATCGGCAGCGGCTTTGTGCCTTCGTCGACCTTGATCCCCGGGATCGCGCCGGCCTTCTTGATCAGTTCGACGAGAGGCGTGCCATCCTTTGCCTTCTGCCAGATTGTTTCATCGTAGAGGATGACGCCCGAGATGTGTTTCATCCCTTCGGCCGAGCGGAACAGCATCTCGCGATAATCACGGCGGCTGTCCTCGGTTGACTCAACGCCGATAGCATCGAAGCGCTTCTTGATCGTGCCGGAGGATTCATCCGCGGCCAGTATGCCCTTTCCAGGCGCGACCATCGCCTGCGCGACCTTGTTCAATTCAGCGAGATTCATAGTTCCCTCCATCGCATCCGTTGCAATCCCCCCGGATGGTACCGTTCCTGATCATTTTACCCGCAACACCTCGACCCCGGGCAAGGCCTTGCCTTCCAGCCATTCCAGAAAAGCGCCGCCCGCCGCGGATACATAAGTGAGCCGATCGGCTACTCCGGCGACATTCAGCGCGGCCACTGTATCGCCGCCACCGGCCACAGAGACAAGCTTGCCGGCCTCGCTCAGTTCCGCGGCCGCCTCGGCAACCTCGATCGTCCCGTTGTCGAACGGTTCCATCTCGAAGGCGCCGAACGGGCCGTTCCACACCAGCGTTTTGGCCCGTGCAAGTACTGAGACGATCTGTTCGACACTGCGCGGACCGATATCGAGAATCATGTCATTGGCGGCGACTTTGTCCGCGTCCACGACTCGCGAGGGCGCATGCGCCTCGAATTTTTCGGCCACGACCACATCGATCGGCAGTACGATTTCACGCTTGGCGGATTTGGCCTTGACCATAATGTCCCGAGCGGTGCCGACCAGATCGGCCTCGGCAAGTGACTTTCCGATATTTTTTCCCTGCGCGAATAAGAACGTGTTGGCCATGGCGCCGCCGATGATCAGCGCGTCAACCTTGTCGAGGAGATTGCCCAGCAGGTCGAGCTTGGTGGAAATTTTCGCGCCGCCGACGATTGCCGCGAGCGGGCGCTCGGGATGTTCGAGCGCCCTGGTGAGGGCCTCAAGCTCGGCCTGCATGGTGCGCCCGGCGTAAGCAGGAAGTTTGTGGCCGAGACCCTCGGTCGACGCGTGTGCGCGATGTGCTGCCGAAAATGCGTCGTTGACCCAGATATCGCCGAGTTTTGCCAAGGCGGCCACGAAGGCTGGATCGTTTTTTTCTTCGCCCGCGTGGAAGCGGGTATTTTCGAGACACAGGATATCGCCGGGCTTCATGGCGGCGACCGCGTGTTCTGCGGTCTCGCCGATGCAGTTGTCGGCGAATTTCACCGGCCGCTTGATAATGCGCGCCACCTCGGCGGCGACCGGTTTCAGCGATTGCTTCGGATCGCGTCCCTTGGGGCGGCCGAAATGCGAGAGCAGGATGACCTTGCCGCCTTTATCGGCGATCTCGGTGATTGCCGGCGCCGCGCGCTCGATACGGGTCGAGTCCGTGACGACGCCATTATCCACCGGCACGTTGAGGTCAACGCGCACGAGTACGCGCTTTCCCTTGACGTCAACGTGGTCGAGCGTTCGAAAGGCAGTCATGACGGGCGCGGCATCCGGCCGTCAGAGCAGCTTGCCCATCGCGACGGCAGTATCCGTCATGCGGTTGGAGAAGCCCCACTCGTTGTCATACCAGGACATCACGCGCACCAGCGTGCCGTCCATGACCTTTGTCTGGTCCATGTGGAAAATGGAGGATCGCGGATCGTGGTTGAAGTCGAGCGAGACATTCGGATCGTTGGTGTAGCCGAGAATGCCTTTGAGTTGCTGTTCGGCCGCCCGTTTGATCGCGCCGTTCACTTCGTCCTTGCTGGTCGCCTTCTTTGCGACGAATTTGAAATCGATTACCGAGACATTCGGTGTCGGCACGCGGATCGAGACGCCGTCGAGCTTGCCATTGAGCTCGGGCAGAACGAGACCGACGGCTTTGGCGGCGCCGGTCGACGTCGGGATCATGTTTAGCGCCGCGGCGCGGGCGCGGTAGAGATCCTTGTGATAGGTGTCGAGCGTCGGCTGGTCTCCGGTGTAGGAATGGATCGTGGTCATGAATCCTTTGTCGATCCCTACCGCATCGTTGAGCACCTTTGCGACCGGCGCGAGGCAGTTGGTTGTACAGGACGCGTTCGAGACGATCTTGTGATCCTTGGTCAGCTTGTCGTGATTGACGCCGTAAACGACCGTGAGGTCGGCGCCGTCGGCCGGCGCAGAGACAAGCACGCGCTTGGCGCCGGCGGTCAGGTGCGCGGACGCCTTGTCCTTGGCGGTGAACAGGCCTGTGCACTCCATGGCGATATCGACGCCGAGATCCTTCCACGGCAGCTTTGACGGATCGCGTTCTGCGGTGACCTTGATGGCTCCATTGCCGAGACTGATGGTGTCGCCCTTGACGGTAACCGTGCCGGGGAAGCGGCCATGCACGCTGTCATAGCGGAGCAGGTGCGCGTTCGTTTCGACTGGGCCGAGATCGTTGACGGCAATAACTTCGATGTCCTTGCGGTCGGCCTCGGCGATGGCGCGCAAGATGTTGCGGCCGATACGGCCGAACCCGTTAATGGCAACGCGTACTGTCATTTTAGTCGCTCCCGGCTCGTTCAGTCTGCCGCGGCACGATGTACCACGACACATATAGTCTTCCGTCAGAACTTCCCAAGTTTGGTTAGCGCCGCGTGGGCGACCGCCTCTGCGGTAATCCCGAACTTTTTATAGAGTTCCTTGTAAGGCGCGCTGGCGCCGAAAGAAGTCATGCCGATGAAGATGCCGTCGGATCCGATAATGGCATCCCACCCCTGGCGCACGGCGGCTTCGATGCCGATTTTAACCCGGGCGTTGCCGATGATGGCGCGCCGGTATTCCTCTTGCTGGTTAAGAAACAGCTCGAAGCACGGAACTGAAATCACGCGCGCAGCAATGCCGCGCTCTGCCAACAGTTTTGCGCCGTCGACCGCGATGGCGACTTCGGATCCGGTGGCGAAAATAGAAACATCGGCATGGCCGTCCGGTCCGGCAATCTCATACGCGCCGCGCGCACAGATGTTGTCTGCGTCGAGGCGGTTGCGCAGCTGCGGCAGGTTCTGCCGCGTAAGCGCGAGCACGCTCGGCCTGTCATTCGCCTCGAGGGCAAGTTGCCAGCATTCGGCTGTTTCAACTGCATCGCAGGGACGGAACACCAGCAAGTTCGGAATCGCACGTAGTGCGGCAAGGTGCTCCACCGGCTGATGCGTTGGCCCGTCTTCGCCGAGCCCGATGGAATCGTGAGTCATGACATGAATGACCCGTTTGCCCATCAATGCGGCAAGCCTGATCGACGGCCGGCAATAATCGGAGAACACCAGGAAAGTGCCCGAATAGGGAATGATGCCGCCGTGCAGCGCCATGCCGTTCATGGCGGCGGCCATGCCGTGCTCGCGCACGCCGTAGTGGATGAAGCGGCCGGAAAAGTCCTCGGCCGTGATGGCCTTCATCGCCTTCGTGCGCGTGTTGTTGGAGCCGGTGAGGTCAGCTGACCCGCCGATCATCTCCGGCAATGCCGGGATCAGGCTTTCGAGCGCGAACTCGCAGGCCGTGCGCGTGGCAATTTCCTTCGGCGTTGCGGCAAGGCTTTCTTTCACTGTGCGTATCGCGGCAGTGAGCGCTTGTTGCGATATCGCTCCCTTCATGCGGCGGTCAAATTCGGTGCGCTTGACGCCATCGAGTGCGGTAAGTCGCCTGTTCCAGTCGGCAAGTGCGGCTTTCGAGCGTGCGCCGGCGGCGCGCCAGGCACTTAAAATATCTGCCGGCACTTCAAACGGCGCCGGCTTCCATCCGAGACGTTCGCGTGCGCCTTTGACTTCGTCGGCGCCGAGAGGCGAGCCATGCGATGATGCCTTGCCGGCCTTGGTCGGCGCGCCGAAGCCGATCGTGGTCTTGCAGGCAATGAGTACAGGCTTCTCCGATTTCTGAGCTTTCTCCAGCGCCGAACTGATCGCCGCTGGGTCGTGACCGTCGACGCGGGATGCGCTCCAGCCGGCGGCTTCAAAGCGCTTGATCTGGTCGACGCTGTCGGCAAGCGACAATGCGCCATCGATGGAAATGCCGTTGTCGTCGAACAGCACGATCAACTTGTTGAGTTTGAGGTGCCCTGCGAGCGCGATCGCTTCCTGGCTGATGCCCTCCATCAGGTCGCCGTCGGACGCGATCACGTAGGTCTTGTGATTGACGACGCTGTCGCCGAATTCCGCGGCGAGATGCTTTTCGGCGATCGCCATGCCAACGGCGTTGGCGAGGCCTTGGCCGAGCGGACCGGTGGTGGTCTCGACGCCCGGCGCATGCCCATATTCGGGGTGGCCGGCGGTGATCGAGCCGAGCTGCCGGAAGCGCTTGATCTGTTCGATCGTCATCGCTTCGTAGCCGGTCAGATAGAGCAAAGCATACAGCAGCATCGAGCCATGGCCGGCCGACAGCACGAAGCGGTCGCGGTCGGGCCAGGCGGGAGTCGCCGGGTCGAATTTCAGAAACCGGGTAAACAGGACGGTCGCCACGTCCGCCATGCCCATCGGCATTCCGGGGTGCCCGGATTTCGCCTGTTCCACCGCATCCATTGCGAGCGCGCGAATAGCGTTGGCCATGCTCGCGTGGGCAATGGCGGGACTAGCGGCCGGTTGCTCGCGACGCTCTGCGGGCGCCGCGGCTGCCGTCGGAGAGGCTTTTACACTCATGGAAAGGGCCTTTTGGCGGGCTGGATAGCATGTGAGGCCCTTGAGTCAATGTGACCGCCGCCGCGCTGCGACGCCATGCACAGGACGACGAAAACAGCTGGGCAAATCCTCCGCCGAGCGTTGACGCCATGGTCGTGCAGCACGTAAGATTCTTTGCCTAAATATCTGCTGCCGCAAGAGTTTTTGTGCGGAAGAGGCGATGACAGAGCAAAGCGCAATCGATGCCGCAGTCAAGCGTCTTGCTCTCGCGCTCGACGCGCTTGATGCCGCTGTCGAGCGGCGAAAGCAGGCGGACCGCAACGAAGAGGGCCTCGCAGCTCAGGTGCAGGCGCTCGGCGTCGACCGCACTCGGCTGGCCGCCGCGCTCGATGGCGAGACGGCGCGCACGCGGCGCCTCGAAACAACCAACCGCGAGATCGCCGACCGGCTGGACTCCGCGATTGCCTCAATTCAGTCAGTGCTCGATTTGCACGAGTAGGATCATGGCCCAAGTCATCGCTACCATTGCTGGCCGCCAATTTCGTCTCGCCTGCGAGGACGGCCAGGAGGAGCACCTCCAGGCGCTTGCGAAAGACATCGATCAGCGCGTCATCGATTTACGTCGCAAGTTCGGCGAAATCGGCGACACGCGGCTTACGGTGATGGCGGCGTTGATGCTCGAGGATGAGCTCGTTGAAGCGACGCAGAAGATGCGCCGGCTGGAGGATGAGATCGCCGCCCTGCAGGATGCTCGTCTTGTCGCCGGCGATCGCGCCAAGGCCGCATCCGATGCGGTGGTCGGGGCATTCAATTCTGCCGCGGAACGCATCGAAGGCATCACCAAGAAACTTAACCAGACGATCGGTATTGGCGGCGTGCCTATCGGGTGAGGGTGTTTTAACCTCGCTTAGCAAAGCGCGCGAAGTGATGTGGCGCCCGTCCTGCTTAATGACTACATTGTTGAGGCGGGGCTGCGAGGTGCGACGGAGATAATTCCCCGGGGCCTTACGATCCTATCGGGAGCTGTCCCTGGCCGGGACCGTGGTTTCGGTCATATGGCGCCCACCTACTTATGTAGGTTCCCGGGATCACACTCCGACGGCCATCGCGGCTCCGCACATTTTCTGGACTTCAATCGTCATGGCCGGGCTTGTCCCGGCCATCCACGTCTTTGATGATGGCAATCCAGAAAGGCGTGGATGCCCGGCACGAGGCCGGGCATGACGCAGAGATTATTGATGAACCCACCAGATACAACGATCGTTAATCAAAAATCCCGACTCCGCGCCGAAGCGTTGGCGCGGCGCGATGCCTTGCCTGCGGCTGCGCGCGCCACAGCGGCCGAGACGATCGCTGCGCGTTCTTTCCCGCTGCGTATAGAGCGCGGGATGATTGTGTCGGGGTTTTCTCCGATGAAGAGCGAGATCAACCCGGTGCCGCTGATGCGCAAGCTCGCCGACGCCGGAGCGCGTCTCGCGTTGCCGGCGATCGCCGGGCGTGGCAAGCCGCTGGTCATGCGCGCGTGGGGTTTCGGCGAACCGTTGGCTTCCGGGCAATGGGGCATTCGCGAGCCGACGACCGAAGCCCCCGAGGTTGCCCCCGACATCCTGATCGTGCCGCTTGCCGCCTTCGACCGCGCCGGCCATCGCATTGGCTACGGAGCCGGCTATTACGACATGACGATCAATGCGCTGCGCGCCAGAAAGGCCGTCATCGCGATCGGTATCGCCTTTGCCGCGCAGGAAATTCCGCACGTGCCCGCGACGGAACACGACGAGCGCCTCGATCTCGTGCTAACGGAGAACGAGACGATCGATCTTCGCGGAAGATAACTGCATGCGTATACTCTTTATCGGTGACGTGGTTGGTCGCTCCGGGCGCACGATTGTGACGGAAAAGCTGCCGGGTTTGATCGCTGACTGGAAGCTCGATTTCGTTGTGGTCAACGGCGAGAACGCGGCCGGCGGTTTCGGAATCACCGAAGTCATCTACAACGAGCTGATCGACGCCGGGGCAGACGCCATTACGCTTGGCAACCACGCCTGGGATCAACGCGAGGCGCTCGTGTTCATCGAGCGTGCACCCCGTCTCGTCCGCCCGCTCAACTATCCGAAAGGCACACCCGGTCGCGGCGCCGCGCTGGTCGAAAGCAAGAATGGCAAACGCGCGCTTGTGATCAATGCGATGGGCCGTATTTTCATGGACCCGCTCGACGATCCCTTCGCTGCGGTCGAGCGTGAACTGGCCGCGTGCGCGCTGCGGTCGGGCGCGGATGCAATCGTCATTGATATGCACTGCGAGGCGACCAGCGAAAAACAGGCGATGGGTTTTTTCTGCGATGGCCGCGCCAGCCTGGTCGTCGGAACGCACACGCATGCGCCTACCGCCGACGATCGGATCCTTCCCAGCGGCACCGCCTTTGTGTCGGATGTGGGCATGACGGCCGACTATGATTCAATCATCGGCATGAACAAGGACGAGCCGCTCAACCGTTTTTTACGCAAGCTGCCGGGCGCGAAATTCGAGGCATCGAGCGGTCCGGCAACCCTGTGTGGCCTTGCGGTTGAGACCGACGATGTCACCGGCCTTGCCCGTAAAGTCGGCGCGGTCCGGCTCGGCGGTATTTTGCAGGAAACGCGGCCGGCGTTCTGGAACTGACGGCAAAAGCAGAGAACTGTTGACCTCGAATCGCGGCGATGATTCGGTAGGTGACGTTGATTCGCCGGCATGTGCGGGGTCCGGCAGCGTGACCTCGGCACAGGTGCCCATGAATCTGCACGTCAACAGCAATCTCGCTCTTGAGCTGCCGGCCGATCCCGCGCAGCAGCAGCCCGCGCCAAAAAAGAAAGTTGATCCGCGCGCCGAGCTTGCCGCTCAGTTCATCCCGTCGGGTGCGCGCGTGCTCGATCTCAGCGGCGATACCGCCCTTGAGCATCTCCTGCCGGGCGGCTGCAATTACAATGGGATCGGCCGCGCCGGTAAAAAGCGCGCGGTAGCGGCATTCGACTTGAATGCCGGCGAGTTTCCGACCGAAGCCGCCGCGCAATGCGATGTAATTGTCATGCTCGGGGTGCTCGAGAGTGTTGTCGACGTAGAAAATCTTTTCACGCATCTGCGCTTCTGCAAGCGCGACATCATCCTCAGTTATTGTGCGACGGATCTGGGGAAAGAGATCGATCGTAGCGCGCTTGGCATCGTCAACCACATGAGCTTCTACGATCTCGCGCTGTTGTTTGATCGCTATGGGTTCCGTATTGAGTGCACGACGCCGATCGATGAGACGCAGGTGTTGATGCGGCTGACGCCGACCGAATGGCTGTCGCCGATCGTATCGTGCAAGGTTGCCGTGATCTCCGGCGATGACGGCAGTGATTTCAGCGGCCGGCTCGGGCGTCATATGATCAACGCGCTGCTTCCGGGTGAGGCTGAGGTCGACCATCTGTCCTTCCGCACGCTCGGCGCGGCGCGCGACAGCTACGACCTGATCGTGCTCGGCACCGGCAATGGTCTGTTCCCGCCTTTGCTCGGCGATGAACTTTTCGATGTTCTTTCCCGCGCCAAAACGACGATTGGTATTTTCGGCACGCAATGCCGCGAGCTGGTCCCGCGTCCGGCACTCGACCGCCTGATCGAGCGACTCGACACCTGGTTCGCGCGCTATGAAGACGATGTGCTGATGTATGGGCGTGGCTGCAGCAATGTGGTTCACCTCGGCGACTGGCTGATAGATCAGTTTCCGCTTACGCGGCCAACGAATGATGAACCGCTGGTCGTCAGCATCGATCTCGGCCAGGAACTGCCCCTCGACCGTGCGATCCGCACCATCCAGCAGCACAAGCAGGTCTATTCGACGGAGCCGGCTGCATTACTGTGTGCGCTGACGTCGGCAGAACTCGCGGCCTATGCCGAAGCTCCTGCGCGGCAGCCCGATCTTGCTGCCGGCCAGTTCCGCAGCATGTTGATCGATGTGTTCGGCCGCGCCTATCCGGAAAAGAAATTCTTCATGGTCGATCGCGACGCGGTGGTTCGCTACAAGGCACGCGTCCATCGCAACGTTGCCAAAGTCGGCAGCCGCATCGGCGCCACTCTTCGCAATGTTGCGGTCGCGCCGGCCTGAAAAGACCGCCATTTCCGATATTTATTTTCCCGCGCCAGCGGCCTATATAGCGGCCGTCATCAACTCATTTCACGAGACGTGCGGACATGGCCGGTCATTCCCAGTTCAAGAACATCATGCACCGCAAGGGCAAGCAGGACAAAGTCCGCTCCAAGGTGTTCGGCAAGCTGGCACGCGAAATCACCGTGGCCGCCAAAATGGGATTACCGGATCCCGCGTTCAATCCGCGCCTGCGTGCCGCGATTTTGGCGGCGCGCGCCGAAAATATGCCGAAGGACAACATCGAGCGGGCGGTCAAGAAAGCGTCCGGCAATGATGCCGAGAGCTATGATGAAATCCGATACGAGGGCTACGGGCCGGGCGGCGTAGCCGTGATCGTCGAGGCGCTGACCGACAATCACAATCGCACCGCTGGCGAAGTGCGCGCCACCTTCACGAAAAACGGCGGTAATCTTGCGACCACCGGCGCTGTGTCGTTCATGTTCAATCATGTCGGCGTCGTCGAATATGATGCCAGTGTCGCAAGCGCAGATGCCATGCTGGAAGCAGCCATCGAGGCCGGCGCCGACGACGTGACCTCGAATGATGACGGCCACCAGATTTTCACCACGCCGGAATCGCTGCGCGACGTCAGCAAGGCGCTCGAGGCTAAATTCGGCGAGCCGCGCAGGTCCGCGCTGTTGTGGAAACCCCAGAACACGGTGGCGCTCGATGATGAGGCCGGCGAAAAAATGCTCAAGCTGATCGAGTCGCTCGACGACAACGACGACGTGCAAAACGTCTATGCCAATTTCGAAGTGTCAGACGCGCTCGTGCAGAAAATGAGTGCGTAACACCTCATGACCCGCTCATTCCTGCGTACGCGGGAATCCAGAGCCCAGCTTGTAGAATCTGCCGTGCTACTCTGGGTTTCCGCTTTCCGCCTTCGCGCTTCGGCGGACTGAAACCCGCCGAAGCTCGCGAAGCGAGCGCAGGCCGGGGCGCGAGGATGAACGGAAAATATTAGGCGCCGCCGAACTCCAGAATATAAAGCCCGGCATTGTAGTCAGTCGCGTAGATCAATCCCTTCGCATCGACGAACACATCTGCTGACTGAATGACGCGTGCGCGGTTCGGGCGCGTGTCGGCAAGCGTTGCCGGTTGCGGCGGCACCAGTGCACCAACTTCCTTCGGACTAAAAGGATTCGACAGATCGAAGGCGCGGATTCCTGCGTTCTGATAAGTGGCGAAAATCAGCGTCGACGACACGAAGCTGCCGGGCCGGTTTTCGTGAATGTTGTGTGGGCCAAAATGGCCAGCTTTCGCCTTGTAGTCGGCTTCGGCCGGCGTTGGGAAACTGGCGATGCTCACGGGATTTGTCGCGACGCGATTGTCGAACACCCAGATCAGCTTCAACCCGTCTTCCTGATGATCGAGCACGGCTTCGTCGAGCACGACCAGCAGATCGCGGTCGGGCAGCGGCAGGCAATTATGCGTTCCGCCACCGAACGGCGGCGACCAGTTGCGGTGCACGATCATCTGCGGCTTCGTGCGGTCGGCGATATCGAGCACGACCATGCCGGCATCGCGCCATGCAGCATAGGCCGTGTCGCCGTGGATGACAGCGTGGTGCAGGCCATATCGTCGCGCGGCTGCCCATGCCGGTGCCTCGCCGGCGGCGAGATTCATGCCCGGAATCCACCAGCGCCCGGCTTCGCGCGGCTGCGCCGGGTCGCTCATGTCCACCGTCATGAAAATGTAGTCGGTAAACCCGTCGAGCAGCACCGATGCGTAAGCCCAGCGGCCGCCAGTGTACCAGACGCGATGAATGCCGCCGCCGTCTACCGGCATGAAGCCGATGCGGCGAGGCGTGTCGGGCTTTGAAATGTCGTAGACGGCAAGCCCCGCGCTCCAGTCACGCGTTCGTTTTGCTTCCGCCGTGCCGACGGTCTTGCCGAGCGCGCCGCTGTAATAGGCGCGCTCGTCGGCAAACTCCGCGGCGGCGAACATGTCCTTGGCATGGATGACGATCAGCAGGTCGTCATGTACCTGCAGGTGGATGTTCCAGGTGTTTGCAGGCGCCGCGATATAATTGACTGCACGCGGGTTCTTCGCGTCCCGCACGTCGATGACGGTGAAGCCTTTCGAAAACATGTGTCCGACATAGGCAAAGCCGCGATGCACCATCACCTGCACGCCGTCGGGCCGACCGCCCTGGTCGGAATGGCCGAGGATGCGCATGTTGCGCGCGTAGTCGGGTTTCGGGAGTTCACTCATTTGTACGCATCAAGAAAATGTGGCACCGCGATCCAGTCCAGCATCGCGCCGTCGTCTTGTAGCAGATCGTGCATGCGACGGTCTTCCTCGGTTTTCAGATTGACGCCGAGATGGGTGCCGAGCTTGCGGCCATGCATCACAATGGTATTGCCGATCGGCTGGCGCTCCGCATTGTAGGCTTTAAGCGCGTCTTCGATGTCATTGTGTTCGCGCAGCGCCTTTGCCAGAGCCTGCGCATCGGTACCGGCCTTGGCCATGCCGAAACCCATGTGCGGCCGCGCATTCGCCGCCGCGTCGCCAACCATTGCGACCCGGCCATAGACGATGGCCGGCGCGGTGAAATCATAGATCGGCGTGATGAACGGCTGCTTGATTTTCATCAGCGCGTCGAGCAAGGCCGGCGGCAGGATCTCGCGCGCGTCCTTGTACATGCCGGCGATCAAATCCTTGCGGATCAGCGGCGGCGGCACCGAATATTCGTGCTGCATGCCGTTTTCATCGACATTCATTTCGCGCAGTTTCGCGGCGTCGGCGACACGGTACCAGATGAAGTTGAACCGGCGTTTGCCGGGACGCAGGTCGTTGTCGAATCCCGCAATCGGATAAGTGATCACCTGCTGATGTTCAGGCAGGTAGAAACTGAACAGCGGGTAGATGCTGTTGCGTGTTTCCGGCGCGAGATCGGCCTCATTGGGCGCGCCGCGCCAGATGTAATATCCGGAATAGATCGGCTGGACGTCCGGTGCCATCTGCGCGCGGACGCTTGAGCGAATTCCGTCTCCGCCGACGAGAATGTCGGCATGCTCGATGCGCCCGCCGGAAAATTGCACACGCACGCCGCGTTCATCCTGGTCGACGCGTTCGAAAGACCAGCCGAGGTGATAATGCGCTTCATCGATCGTGTCGCGAAGCAGCCGCTGCAGGCGGTCCCATGAGGTGAGGATCTGCCGCAGCGGGCGCTCGTCGGTGACACGGCCGTCGCGGTCGATCGCGACGCGCTTGGGTACCTCGACGCCGAGATCCTTGGTGCCGGCGCCGCTTGCTTCCAATGCATCGAGCAATTCCGGATGACCGGTAATGCCGGCGCCGCGGCCAACCAGTTCGACGCTGGAACGCTCATAGACATCGACATCCCAGCCGATCTGCCGCAGGAACGCGGCGGTGAATAGTCCTGACATCGACCCGCCAATAATGACGGCGCGTCGTTTTGTGCGGCGAGAGGAGAGCGAACCCGGCATGGCGCAGCCATCCTAGTGCAATAAGCCCGGCTATTCCGAATCCGCTATAGATGCGGGTGATCCCCACCACACCTGCGGTGGGCACCGCACAGCTGTGGGTCCTAGTCGAGGGCCGGATGCGGGGCTATCAACGGAGCCGGGATGGCTAACGTGATTCGCATTCTCGGCATCGATCCTGGGCTCCGCCGTACGGGCTGGGGCCTGATCGAGTCCGAAGGCAACCAGCTGGTCCATGTCGCATGCGGTTCGGTTGAGACCCGCGAGCGGGATGAGCTTGGGGCGCGGCTGCTGGCAATCCACGACGGCTTGATAGCCGTCATTGAACGTTACCGGCCGCAAGAGGCTGCGGTGGAAGCCACCTTCGTCAACGCCAATGCGGCGGCGACGCTCAAGCTTGGCCAGGCGCGCGGCATAGCCATGCTGGTTCCCGCCAAGGCGGGTCTGGCGGTTGCCGAATACGCACCGAATGTCGTGAAGAAGACCGTTGTCGGCGCCGGTCACGGCGAGAAATCCCAGATCCGCATGATGATCGGCGTGTTGTTGCCCAAAGCCGATCCTCGAAGCGAGGATGCAGCCGACGCGCTGGCGATTGCTATTTGCCACGCGCATCATCGGACGAGTGTCCGGCTGAAGGTAGCGGCGTCATGATCGGCAAGCTCAAGGGCATCGTAGACAGTTATGGCGAGGACTACATCATCCTCGACGTCGGGGGTGTCGGCTACCAGGTGCATTGCTCCGCGCGCACGCTGCAGGCTTTGCCGTCGCCGGGCGAAGCCGCGACGTTGTCGATCGAAACGTATGTACGCGAAGACCAGATCAAGCTTTTCGGTTTCGGCAGCGACATCGAGCGTGAATGGTTCCGCTTGCTGCAGACCGTGCAGGGTGTTGGCGCGAAGGTCGCAATGTCGGTGCTCGGTACGCTCAAGGCATCCGAACTGGCGTCCGCCATTGCGATGCGCGACAAGGCGATGGTGGCACGCTCACCCGGCGTTGGCCAGAAAGTCGCCGAGCGCATCGTCACCGAGTTGAAAGATAAAGTGCCGGCCTTTGCTAACATCGATCCAGCCGTTGTGCATCTTGCCGGTGCGCTGGATGAGAACCGCGCGCCCCGTCCGGTCGCCGATGCGGTTTCCGCCCTCGTCAATCTTGGCTATGGGCATCCGCAGGCTGCGGCCGCGATTGCCGCGGCGGCGCGCAACGCGGGAGAGGGCGCGGATACGGCCACGCTGATCAGGCAGGGTCTCAAGGAGCTCGCGAAGTGAATAAACCCCGCCGCCTCGTAGCTGCCGACAAACGCGACGACGACGCGGATGCTTCATTGCGGCCGCAGCGCCTGAGCGACTTCATCGGCCAGGAGCAGGCGCGCGCCAACCTGTCGGTGTTCATCGAGGCGGCGCGCGCGCGCAAGGAAGCGCTCGATCACGTGCTCTTCGTCGGTCCGCCGGGCCTCGGCAAGACCACGCTGGCGCAGATCGTTGCGCGCGAACTGGGTGTGAACTTCCGCGCCACATCCGGGCCGGTTATCGCGAAAGCGGGCGATCTCGCGGCGCTGCTGACCAATCTCGAGCCGCGCGACGTGCTGTTCATCGACGAGATCCACCGGCTCAACCCGGCGGTGGAGGAAATCCTCTACCCGGCGATGGAGGATTTTCAGCTCGATCTCATCATTGGCGAAGGCCCCGCTGCGCGTTCGGTGAAGATCGACCTGTCGCCATTCACGCTGGTCGGCGCCACGACGCGCGCAGGCCTCCTGACCAATCCGCTGCGCGATCGCTTCGGCATCCCTGTGCGGCTCAACTTCTATTCGGAGAAGGAGCTGGAGGAAATCGTCAACCGCGGCGCCCGCGTGCTTGGCATCGGCATTGCCCCCGACGGCGCCAATGAAATCGCCCGCCGTGCGCGCGGCACGCCGCGCATTGCCGGACGATTGCTGCGCCGCGTGCGCGACTTCGCACATGTCGATGGCGCCAAAACCATCGATCGCAAGACGGCCGACCGCGCGCTTCTGGCGCTCGAAGTTGATGGCGCGGGGCTCGACGCCATGGATCACCGCTATCTCAGGACGATCGCCGAAAACTACAGTGGCGGGCCGGTGGGCGTCGACACACTGGCGGCCGCGCTGTCGGAGCCGCGCGATGCCATCGAGGACATCATCGAGCCGTTTTTGATCCAGAAAGGTTTCCTGCAGCGTACGCCACGCGGCCGCCTGCTCACATCGGCGGCGTTCAAACATCTTGGCCTTGCGGAGCCTGCGCGCGACCCGAGCCAGTTCGGTCTGTTCGGGCAGGACGAGGAATGATTTTCGTCATGGCCGGGCTTGTCCCGGCCATCCACGTCTTGCGACATTGCACTTAGCCAAAGTCGTGGATGCCCGGCACGAGGCCGGGCATGACGGTTGTGAGGATCGACGATGAATGCGCTCGACGGAGAGATCCGCGACGGCAAACATTTTCAGGCCGTGCGCGTCTATTATGAAGACACGGATTTCTCCGGCATTGTCTATCACGCGAGCTATCTGCGTTTCATGGAACGCGGACGCACCAATTATCTTCGGCTGATCGGGGCCGACCACCGCGCATTGTTCGAGCAGGCCGAAAAGGAAGCGCCGGGCTTTGCCTTCGTGGTGCGTCACATGAGCATCGACTTCAAGAAGCCGGCTCACATGGACGATGTTCTGTCCATCGTCACAACTCCGGAGGAGGTCAAAGGGGCGTCCGTCACGCTCAATCAGAAGGTGATGCGGAGCGAAGACCTCTTGGTTGAGGCGCATGTGCAGGTCGCTTTCATCTCCGGCGGCCGCGCCAGGCCGATTCCGAAGCCTCTGCGCATCGCCATGGAAACTGATCGCCGCTCGCGACAGGACCAATAGGCAGGCCTGTTTCGCCACCGTTTGCGAGCGCTGTGCGGCATGGCAGAATGACCGGAGTGGATAGTTTAAGGAGGCTTTCGATGAGAGCGCACGTTACAATGCTTGCGGCTGCGTTTGTTGTCGTCGGCGCGGGCACGGCCTGTGCCGACACCGTGACCATGAATGCGATCGATGCCAGTGGCGTCGGCAAAGCTATTGGCACCATCAGTCTTTCCGATGCGAGCGAGGGCCTGGTCGTTATGCCCGACCTCACCGATCTGCCTGCCGGCGATCATGGCATTCATGTTCACGTCAATCCGGATTGCGGACCGGGCGCCGGAGCGGACGGGCGCCCGGCGGCAGGTTTTGCGGCGGGCGGGCATTTTGATCCGGCTAACACCGGCAAGCACCTCGGACCGCGCGGCGGCGGCCACAAAGGCGACCTCCCGGCGCTGAACGTGGATTCCGGCGGCAATGCGACGAATGCAATTGTCGCGCCGCACCTCAAGCTGGCCGACGTCAAGGGCCGCTCGATCATGATCCACGCCGGCGGCGACAATTATTCGGATCAGCCAGCCCCGTTGGGTGGCGGCGGCGCACGTATCGCCTGCGGGGTCATAAAGTAACCTCAGATTGCCATGAAAGCGGATCAGGAATCGGTCGGCGGCGACTGATCTTGGATGTTATTATTGCCGTCATGACGGACCAACGCTTCGCCCTGTTTGAAACGACGATCGGCACGTGCGGGATCGTGTGGACAGCGCGCGGCATCTGCGGCGTGCAGCTTCCCGAGAAAGACCCAGCCGCGACGCGCGCAAGAGTGCATCGCCGGCACCCGACTGCGGTTGAGGCCGAGCCAGGCACCGAGGCGCGGCGTGCCATCGATGGCATCATCGCGTTGTTGTCCGGCGAGAAACGAGATCTCACCGGCATCGCGATCGACGATGAGAAGCAGGCGGAGTTCAACAAGCGCGTTTGTGCCATCGTGCGCAGAATTCCGCCTGGGCGGACCATGACTTACGGCGAAATCGCCGAGCGTCTCGGCGACAAGACGTTGGCGCGTGCAGTCGGTCAAGCCATGGGCGAGAACCCGACGCCCGTCATCATGCCGTGCCATCGCGTGCTGGCCGCCAGCGGCAAAACCGGCGGCTTCTCCGCTCCCGGGGGCGTGGTCACCAAGCTGCGTCTGCTCACCCTCGAAGGCGCGCAGCCAAGCGGTCCAACGCTTTTCGATCATCTGCCGCTGGAAGCGAAGCACCGCCGGCGTTCATAACGCCAGCATCGACGCAGTCGCCGCCGTCATGTAAAAGCCCTTCACATGAGATGGGGCAAGCGCAGCACGCGCGGCTATCACCACGGCAATCTGAAAGAGGCTCTGGTGCGCGCAGCACTTGAGCTGATCGCCGAAAAAGGTCCGGCCGGATTCACATTCGCCGATGCCGCGCGCTTTGCCGGAGTGAGCCCCGCGGCGCCGTATCGGCATTTCCGCGATCGCGATGCGCTGCTCGCCGATGTGGCGCAGCGCGGCTTTGTACTTTTCAGCGCCGCGCTGGCGAAAGCCTGGGACGAGGGCAGACCAGATGTGATGACGGCTTTCGATCGTCTCGGCAAAGCGTATCTCGCTTTTGCCAAAGGCGAGCCGGCTTATTATTCGGCGATGTTTGAGGCGGGCGTTCCTCTCGACTCTGATCCACAATTGCGCGAAGCGGGCGAGAACGCCTTCGCGGTATTGCGGGCAGCGGCGGAAAAACTTGTGGCGTTGATGCCGCAGCAAGGTCGGCCGCCGGCATTGATGGTTGCGCTGCATGTCTGGTCGATGACTCACGGCATTGCTTCGCTGTTCGGTCGCGGCGATGCGGCGCGGCGCGCGCTGCCGATGCCGCCGGAAGAACTGCTGGAAGCGGCCGTGCTGATTTACCTCCGTGGGCTTGGCCTCCCGGCCGCGCTGTCGCGGCGGTGAGTAAGCACTGCACTCTCGACCGCTCATTCCCGCGTAAGCGGGAATCCCAAGGCGGGAAATAACCGGGTCCCCGCTTTCCGCCTTCGGGCTCCGCACTTCGGCGGACTAGAACCCGCCAAAGCTCGCGAAGCGAGCGTAGTTCGGGTCGCGGGGACGAGCAGATTATTTCCGTCCATGGGGTTGGCGCGCCGGTCGCTGTCCCCCAATTTAATGTTTGGGTCGCTTGACAGTATGGCCGCGCGGGCCTAGCTATGTAAATGTTATTTACATTCACGCGAGGTCGACAATGCCAATTACTGCAAAACTCGACGAATTCGGCAAACCCGCCTGGATCGCCCTGGTGATCCTGGGCTTCATGGCGTGGTGGCCGCTTGGCCTTTGCATCCTCGCCTTCACGATCGGGAGCGGAAGAATGGGATGTGGTGGATATGGCGGCCATGGCCGCTGGCAAGACCGGATGGATCGCAAGATGGATTGGATGCGCAACAGGATGGCCGGCGGGCCGTGGAATAGCGCGCCCAGCAGCGGCAATCGGGCATTCGACGAATACCGCACGGAAACGCTGCGCCGCCTGGAAGAGGAGCAGCGCGAATTCCGGGAGTTCCTGGACCGTCTGCGCTTTGCCAAGGACAAAACCGAGTTCGATCAGTTCATGGCCGAGCGGCGTAACCGGCCGGCGACAGACGCGAACCCGTCACAAAGCTGAGCAATAGCGCCTCATCCTGAGGAGGCCGCGCAGAGGCCGTCTCGATGGATGAGGCCTCATGGTTCGAGACAGGCCTTCGGTCCTCCTCACCATGAGGGCCTGTGATCTTTGGCCGAGGCCGCCCGATCGGGCGGCTTTCGTGCATCCGGAAGGTAACGACTCCTTAACCATAATCAGCGCTGTTTAGGGCTTGAATGCCCGCTGCCGCGCCCAAGTTTGGCCAAGTTTCGCGGGGATTTCGTACGTCGCCGGTGGACGGGACATACGATTTTCGCGAAACAGGTCTTCGACGGTGCGCGTCGGGGGTATCACCGCGCGCGCGCGTTGATCCCGACAGTTGCGCCGCGCCGGTTCGACCGACGGAACCGGATCAAGCGGAAAGGACGTGCCCATGAATCCTGCCGAGGTGGCACAGTCGGTGCTCCCGCTGACCTCATCCGATCTGTCGCTGTTCACGCTGTTCTGGAACGCCCACTGGGTGGTCAAGACGGTCATGATCGGGCTACTTGTCTGCTCGGTCTGGGTCTGGGCGATCGCGATTGACAAGACGGTGCTGTACACGCGCACGCGCCGTGCGATGGACCGTTTCGAACAGGCATTCTGGTCCGGTCAATCGCTCGATGAACTCTACCGTGCGCTTTCGTCGCGCCCGGCTCACTCGATGGCCGCCCTGTTCGTTGCGGCCATGCGCGAGTGGAAACGCAGTTTCGAAGGCAGCGCCCGCTCATTCGCCGGCCTGCAGATGCGCATCGAGAAGGTGATGGAAGTGACAATTGCGCGCGAGGTCGAACGTCTGGAAAGGCGCCTGCTCGTGCTCGCCACTGTCGGATCGGCCGGCCCCTTTGTCGGGTTGTTCGGCACGGTGTGGGGTATTATGACGAGCTTCCAGTCGATCGCCGCCTCCAAAAACACCTCATTGGCGGTGGTCGCACCGGGTATCGCGGAAGCGCTGTTTGCGACCGCGCTCGGCCTTGTCGCCGCCATACCGGCGACCATTTTCTATAACAAGTTCGCAGCCGAGGTTAACAAGCAGGCCCAGCGGCTCGAGGGTTTTGCCGACGAGTTTGCTGCGATCCTTTCGAGGCAGATTGACGAGCGAGGGTAGGGTCATTCCATGGCCGCCAATGCCGGCACACCGGTCATCGGGAAGCGCAAGCATCATCGCCAGCGGGTGATGAGCGAGATCAACGTCACGCCAATGGTCGACGTGATGCTGGTGCTGCTGATCATCTTCATGGTGTCCGCGCCTTTGCTGACCGTCGGCGTGCCGATCGACCTGCCGCAAAGCCAGGCCAAGAGCCTTGAGCAGGACAAGGAACCGCTGACCATCTCGGTCAACGACAAGGGCCAGATTTTCCTGCAAAATAGCGAAATTGCCGTGGATGACCTGATCCCCAAGATGCAGGCGGTGGCCGATGCACGGGGCGGGACCGATGCCCGTATATATGTGCGTGGTGACAAGAAAGTTGATTACGGGACCATGATGCGGGTGATGGGGCGGCTGTCATCGGCGGGCTTTCATCGTGTAGCCTTGGTCACCGAGTTCGAACAGGGCGCGAAAGCCCAGTGATGAGAAAGGCGACAGCGATTTCGGCCGGGCTCCACGCAGCGGTGCTGCTGTGGGCAACGCTGTCATTTTCCGGAAAGACCTTCGATGTCACGCCGGCGGAATCCCTGCCGGTTGATCTGGTCAGCGAGAAGGACTTCTCGCAAATGACCAAAGGCGTGAAGGACGCGCCGAAGCTCGACATGCCGAAGCCCCTGGCGGAAAAGAAGGCGGAGGAGCCGCCGAAGCCGATCGAGGATTCCAAGGCCAAGATCACCGAGAAGAAAGAAGTGCAGGCGGCCAAGGACAGTTCGCCGCCGCCCGCGGCGCAATCAAAACCCGATCCGATCGCCGACAAGATCAAACAGCCGGATCAGCCGCAAGAGCAGGCGGTTGACCAGCCGTTGCCACCGAAGAAGCCGCCGCCACCCAAGCCGCAGCCGAAATTCGAGCCCGACAAAATCGCGGCCTTGCTCGACAAGCGCGATCCGCAGCGTCTCGCAGCAGCCGGCCCGGACATGAGCAAGGAAGCTTCGCTTGGCGCCGCCAACGCCACCGCTGCCCAATTGTCGCAATCAGAGATCGGCGCGCTGAAAGCCCGGTTGCGTCAGTGCTGGAGCCCCCCTGTTGGCGCAGCCGATGCAGCGAACAACTACGTGGTATTTCGCGTCCTGTTTAATCGCAACGGCACGGTCGCCAACTCGGCATTGGTTGGTGGTCCTCCGTCGCAGATCGGTCCCGTTCTTGCGGAAAGTGCCAAGCGCGCCCTGTTGCAGTGTCAGCCCTACACGATGCTCAAGCCCGAGCACTACGACCAATGGAAAGACATGCAGATTACCTTCGATCCACGTGAAATGTTCGGCGGCTGAAGACGTCACAGCAGGGGCTTTCCATGAGTCATCCTGATATTGTCCGCGCGAATCCATTTGTCTTGACCCGTCGTCATTTGTTGGCCGGCGCCGGCGCACTCGCCGCGTTCGGCCCACGTCCCGCCAATGCGGTTCTCAACATCGACATCAATCAAGGCAATGTGCAGCCGATGCCGATCGCGTTGCCGGACTTCCTGTCCGGCGCGCCGACCGAAGGCGACATCGGGCGCAATGTCACGGGCGTCATCACCAACAATCTGCAACGCAGCGGGCTATTCGCACCGATCAATCCGGCTGCCTTCATCGAAAAAATTACCAACACCGATAGTGTCCCGCGATTTCCCGATTGGCGGACGATCAATGCGCAGGCGCTGGTCACCGGCCGCATCACGCGGCAGGGCGACGGGCGGTTGAAGGCTGAATTCCGTCTCTGGGACGTGTTCGCCGGCCAGCAGCTCGACGGCAAGCAGTACTTCACGACGCCGGACAACTGGCGGCGTATTGCGCACATTATTTCCGATGCGATCTACGAACGCCTCACCGGTGAAAAAGGTTACTTCGACAGCCGGGTCGTCTTTGTCGACGAAACCGGCCCAAGGACCGGCGGGTGAAACGCCTGGCGATCATGGATCAGGATGGCGCCGGCGTTCGCTATCTCACGCGCGGCGACGACCTGGTGCTCACCCCGCGCTTCAATCCGTCCACGCAAGAGATCACTTATATGTCGTACGGGCAGGGCGATCCGCGTGTCTATCTGCTCAATATTGAAACGGGTCAGCGCGAGATCGTCGGGAATTTCCCCGGCATGACATTCGCGCCGAGGTTTTCACCGGATGGCCAGCGCGTGATCATGAGTCTGCAGCAGGGCGGTAATGCCAACCTGTTCGTGATGGATTTGCGCTCGAAACAAACGACCCGGCTCACCGATACGCCGGCGATCGATACCGCGCCGTGCTATTCGCCGGACGGGCAGCGCATCTGCTTCGAGAGCGACCGCGGCGGCACTCAGCAGATCTACGTGATGGCGGCGGGTGGCGGCCCTGCCCAGCGCATCAGCTTCGGCGAGGGGCATCATTCGACTCCGGTCTGGTCGCCGCGCGGCGACTTCATTGCCTTCACAGGCCAGGCGCGCGGCAATTTCTCAATTGGCATTCTCAAGCCCGACGGTTCGGGCGAACGAGTGCTGACCGAGGGCTTCCACAACGAGGGGCCAACCTTTGCGCCAAACGGACGGGTCCTGATGTTCTTCCGGGATGTCGGGCAGGGTCCGTCGCTCTTCACCATCGACGTTACCGGCCGCAACGAATTGAAAGTTCCGACGCCCAGTTACGCCTCGGATCCGGCCTGGTCGCCGCTGTTATCGTGATGTCGCAAACCGGCCGCATTTTCACCGTGTCTTAACCATCAGAAACGGTTTAAGAGACTCCGACAGTTTTAATGGGCCTGCGCAATGTTCCATCAAGGTTGATGGAACGTTCGCTTAACGAACGGCCTGCTAGACCCACATGCATGCTCCGGTCGGTATGCGTAAATGGAGGCACCGGCATGATCGATGTGAAGAAAATGCTGCACGGCGCGCGACTCGCGGCAGTCCTGGCCGCGGCTCTGGCACTCTCGGCTTGCGCCAACAAGACGGGCGAGGACGCCCAGGCCAACGCGGCAGGGCAGGCGACGCCCGGCAGCCAGCAAGACTTCGTGGTCAATGTCGGCGACCGCGTATTCTTCGAAACAGACTCATCCGAGCTCACGCCGCAATCGCGCGCGACGCTCGACAAACAGGCCCAGTGGTTGACGACTTATAGCCAGTACGGCCAGTTCACTATCGAAGGGCACGCCGACGAACGCGGCACGCGCGAATACAATATCGCGCTCGGAGCTCGGCGCGCGCAGGCGGTGCGTGACTATCTGACCTCGCGCGGGATTCAGGCGCAACGCATGCATACGATCTCCTACGGCAAAGAGCGCCCGGTCGCGGTCTGCAATGACATATCGTGCTGGTCGCAGAATCGCCGCGCGGTCACTGTGCTCGGGGTCAGTTCCTAGTCCACCGGCTGCGGAACAACGAACGCGAGGTGTCCGGGTCGCTCCGGTCGCCTGTGCGCTGTCTTTACGGAAATATTGCGCGAGTCTCGCCAGAGCAGGGGCATTGCTACGCCCTATAGTCACAATTTCGACGCAGCCGGCTTTATGCTAAGTCTATCCGGCCAAAGGGGCCGTTGCCGGACTTCATATGACATGACTCGTTTATCACCGACGTTTTCTTTCGCGGCTTTTGCCGCGCTGTCGCTGCTTCTGGCCGGCCCTGCGCTGGCTCAACAAGAGCGTTCGTCCGGCAATTTCCTCGACAATCTTTTCAGCCGCGGCGAACCCTCGGCTCAATCCCGGGCGGCACCGCAACCGCAGCCGCAAGGCCGGGTAGCGCAGTCGGATCCCGGTGATCTGAGCGTCCGGCTTGATCGCATGGAAGGCGCGCTGCGCCAGCTCACCGGCACCATTGAGCAACTTCAGTATCGCAACCAGCAGCTCGAGATGCAGCTCAAGCGCATGCAGGATGATACTGAATACCGTTTCCAGCAAATGGGCGGAAAAGGCGGATCCGCGCCGCCACCATCACAGGTCGCGCCTATGGCGCCTGGCAGTGCGCCGGGCGGGCCGTCACCGTCGGCTGGGCCTGGCCGCCGTTCGGACGTGTTCGATCCGTCGCAGCACCCGAATGCGCCGGGCGCGCCGCGTACGTTAGGAAACCAGGCGGTCATCGCGGCGCCCGAACCAGCGCAGGATAACGGCCCGTCTGTTGGGGCTCCCGGTGGCCGCGCCGCCGGTGCACCGCTCGATCTATCAAATATTGCCGGGAACGGTCCCGTGCAATCGCCGGCCGGCCCGCCTCCACAGATGGCGCCGCCGCCGGCGACCGTCGCATCAGCGGCTCCAACCTCGCTGCCGGCAGCGCAAGGCGCGGCGCCGACGCCGCCGCAAGCGCGCAATGTTGCGCCGGGCGGCCCCCAGCTTGCGACACTCCCGCCTTCGGCCACGCCGCAGGACGAGTACGACATGGCGTATGGCTACGTTTTGCATAAGGACTACGCGCTGGCCGAACAGGCCTTTCGCGATTTCCTTGGAAAATATCCGAACGAGCGTCTAGTGCCGGATGCGCAATATTGGCTGGGCGAAAGCCTCTTCCAGCAGCAGCGTTATCGTGATGCAGCGGAATCATTTTTAGGTGTCTCGACGAAGTTCGAGCGCTCGGGCAAGGCGCCCGATGCCCTGCTTCGCCTCGGCCAGTCGTTGGCCGCCATGAACCAGAATGAGGCCGCCTGTGCGACGCTGGCCGAAATCGGCCGCAAATATCCGCGTGCTTCCGCCGGTGTGAAACGCGGCGTCACGCAGGAACAAAAACGCGCTCACTGCTAAGGTGTGATCCGAAAACGCCCCTGAATTTCCCCCGGGGCAGAAGCCGGTTTCGGGTGCGGTCATGCCTGCGCAAAAATCGACGGCGGTTTCAGCGACGGAAGCCAGAGCACTCTTTTCCGGATTGCAAAATTTTCCTGTGCTGATCCTTGCTGTGTCTGGCGGGCCGGATTCGACCGCATTGATGCTGCTCGCCGCGCGCTGGCGCGATGCGCTCAAGACGAAGCCAAAGCTGATCGCCGTGACTGTCGATCACGGTCTGCGCAAAGAATCGAAGCATGAAGCCGCGGCCGTCGCGCGTCTCGCGCGCAAGCTCAAGATCGCCCATCGCACATTGCGCTGGACTGGACGCAAGCCATCATCCGGCTTGCAAAATGCTGCCCGTACGGCGCGTTACCGCTTGCTTGGCGGTGCTGCCCGCAAGGCCGGTGCTGCGCATATCCTGACCGCACATACGCTCGACGACCAGGCGGAGACGGTGCTGATCCGCATGAGCCGCGGCAGCGGTCTTACCGGTCTTGGCGCCATGACACGAATGGCGATGCTGCCCGTCGAAGGCGAACGCTCCATCACTTTGGTACGGCCGTTACTTGACGTCAGCAAGGCGCGGCTGGTCGCGACCCTGCGCGCCGCAAAGATTGCGTATGCCGACGATCCTTCCAACCGGGATCCGAAATTTACGCGCGCGCGCCTGCGCCGCTTGATGAGCGCCTTGGCGGACGAGGGTCTCGATGCGGGGCGACTGTCGCAACTCGCACGCCGTCTCAGGCGGGCGGAGACTGCGATCGAGGCCGCGGTTGATCGCGCCGCTGGCATGGTGGTCGCCATGCCGCGCCCACACACTGTTGCGCTCGAAGTCCGGCGGTTTGCCGAGCTGCCCGCCGAAATCGCGCTGCGTCTACTTGGTCGCCTGGTCACCCAGGTGGGCGACGAGGGGCCCATCGAACTTGGGAAGCTTGAGGCGCTCAAATATGCACTTGATGCGGCCCAAAATACCGAAGGCGGACGCTTTCGGCGCAGTCTTGCGGGCGCAATTGTGACGCTCGCCGGGCCCCAAACGATCGTCGAACGGGCGCCTCCGCGCCGTCGCAACCTCTTAACCAAACGCCGACCGGAGCGAGCGCGGCGGGCGAAAAAGCACTAGAATATTAAGATTCGAGGCCTTTTCATGGGGGGCTATGCTGCCTACATTGGGCAACAGGTCCGACGTGAAGTCGCCACGAACCGGATACATAAATCACACGGCCGCGGCGTGCATGCGCGGCGGGGGTCAGGACGCCTGATGAACGCTAATCTCCGGAATTTCGCCCTTTGGGTGATCATCGTCCTGCTCCTGTTGGCGCTGTTCACGCTGTTTCAGAACCCGGGCCAGCGCACCACCGCGCAAGACATTTCCTTCTCGCAGTTGCTGTCCGAGGTCGACCAGGGCCGCGTTCGCGACGTCGTGATTCAGGGGCCGGACATCCATGGGACGTTTGCCAACGGCACCAGCTTCCAGACTTATGCACCGAACGATCCAGGCCTGGTGCAGAAACTCTATTCAAAGGGCGTTTCGATCACCGCGCGGCCGCCATCGGATAACGTTCCGTGGTTCGTGTCGCTGCTGGTATCGTGGCTTCCTTTCATCGCACTCATCGGCGTGTGGATCTTCCTGTCGCGTCAGATGCAAGGTGCGGGCGGCAAGGCGCTCGGCTTCGGCAAGTCGCGCGCCAAGCTTCTGGCAGAAGCCCATGGCCGCGTGACATTCGAAGATGTCGCCGGCGTCGACGAGGCCAAGCAGGACTTGCAGGAGATCGTCGAGTTCCTGCGCGACCCTGGAAAATTCCAGCGCCTCGGCGGACGCATTCCGCGCGGCGTGTTGCTGGTCGGCCCGCCGGGCACCGGCAAGACGCTGATCGCGCGCGCTGTCGCCGGCGAAGCCAATGTGCCGTTCTTCACGATTTCGGGTTCTGACTTCGTCGAAATGTTTGTCGGCGTCGGCGCCAGCCGCGTGCGCGACATGTTCGAGCAGGCGAAGAAGAATGCACCCTGCATCATCTTCATCGATGAAATAGATGCGGTTGGTCGCCATCGTGGCGCCGGTCTCGGCGGCGGCAATGACGAGCGCGAACAGACGCTCAATCAGTTGCTGGTCGAGATGGACGGCTTCGAAGCCAACGAAGGCATCATCCTGATCGCCGCGACCAACCGGCCCGACGTGCTCGATCCCGCGCTGCTGCGGCCCGGCCGTTTCGACCGTCAGGTGGTGGTGCCGAACCCGGACGTGGTCGGCCGTGAAAGCATTTTGAAGGTGCACGTGCGCAAGGTACCGCTGGCGCCGGACGTGAATCTGAAGACGATTGCGCGCGGCACGCCGGGCTTCTCCGGCGCCGACTTGATGAATCTGGTCAATGAAGCGGCGCTGATGGCGGCGCGGCGTAACAAGCGCATGGTCACGCAATCCGAATTCGAAGACGCCAAGGACAAGGTCATGATGGGCGCCGAGCGCAAGTCGCTCGTCATGACCGACGAGGAAAAGCTGCTGACCGCCTATCACGAGGGCGGGCACGCGATCCTGGCGCTGAACGTCAAGGCCACCGATCCGGTTCACAAGGCGACGATCATTCCGCGCGGGCGTGCGCTCGGCATGGTCATGCAGTTGCCCGAGCGCGACAAGCTCTCGATGAGCCGCGAGCAGATGACCTCGCGTCTGGCCATCATGATGGGCGGCCGTGTTGCCGAAGAAATGGTGTTCGGCCGCGAAAAAGTGACTTCCGGCGCTGCCTCCGACATCGAGCAGGCCACCAAGCTTGCGCGCCTGATGGTCACGCGTTGGGGCCTGTCCGACAAGCTCGGGACCGTGGCCTATGGCGAGAACCAGGACGAAGTATTCCTTGGCTACCAGGTGTCGCGCCAGCAGAACATTTCGGAAGCGACCGCGCAGACGATTGATGCGGAGGTCCGCAAGCTGGTCGAGGCTGGATATGCGGAAGCAACGCAGATTCTCACCGAAAAGCGCGCCGATCTCGAGGTGCTGGCCAAGGGCCTGCTGGAGTTCGAAACGCTGACCGGCGATGAGATCATCGATCTGCTCGCGGGCAAGCGTCCGGTCCGCGAATCCGTCATCGAGCCGACGACGCCGCGCTCGTCGGCGGTGCCGCCGGCCGGCAAGCCGCGCCCGCGGCCCGACGCGCCGACGGGCGAAGTCGCCCCGCAGCCGCAAGGCTAAACGACCCACATATTTGTTGAATCGTCGGGACATACTCGGCCATTTTGTCTGTCGTCCCCGCGAAGGCGGGGACCCATACGCCGTGTCTTATCGATAATCTGCGGAGTATGGGTCCCGGCCCTCGCTTTGCTCGGCCGGGACGACCGCGCAATGCCCGCCGCATGGCGGGCGTTCTCTTTTGTGGCTTCCGCGCCTCGGCACAGGGCGATAGAGAAGAATGCCAACCGAGCGATAAAATCCGCTCATACCCGCGAAAGCGGGTATCCAATCCTTATCCTTGCCACCTAAATTTCTGGGTCCCCGCTTCCGCGGAGACGAGCGGGTCAAACGATGCCCACCGAACATGATACGAACCGGGCCCCGCGCTGGACCTTTGCCGCCTTCCGTGAGGGCGTAATTGCGACTTTGCCCCTCATGCCGGGGCTGTTCGCGTTCGGCATGGCCTTCGGAACGGTCGCGGCACGGCAGGGCTTCAGCCTGCTCGACGCGGTGGCGATGAGCGCGATCGTCTTTTCCGGCGTCGCGCAGATTATTGTGGTTGACGCTTGGCCGCGCGAGCTCACCGTCGCCAGCGTGACCGCTATCGCGGCTGTCACCGCCCTCATATGCTCGCGCTTCCTGCTGATCGGCGCTGCGATGCGGCCTCTGCTGAGCCGCCTGTCGCCCGCGCAGGTCTACCCGTTTCTACATTTCCTGGTGGAGCCGCCCTGGCTGCTCTCGATCCGCTACCAGAGGGAGGGCGGCAACGACCCCGGCTTCGTCATGGGCAGCGCCGCAACCTGCTACCTGACCTGGGTCGTCTCGACTGCGCCGGGTTACTGGCTCGGCGCTGCCGCCGACCCGCACCGCTTCGGCCTCGATATGGTGATCCCTGCGTTCTTCATCGCAATGCTGGTTTCGTTGTGGCAGGGCCCGCGCAAGTCGATCGGTTGGGCGGTCGGCGGCGCGGTCGCGGTGGTGACCGACCTCACGCTTGGCGGCTTCTGGTACGTCGTCTTCGGCGGCCTCGCTGGCAGCATCGCGGGAGGCCTCGCCGATGAATAGCCACGACCCGCTGGGCTATGGCATCGTCATCGCGGTCATGACGATTGTCGTCTATCTCTCGCGTGCCGGTGGCTTCTGGCTGATCGGCCGCATCAGGATCGGCCCGCGGTTGCGAAAAATGCTCGACGCGCTGCCCGGCGCCATCATCGCCGCCACCATCGCGCCCTTGCTGTTGCATGGCGGGATCAGCGCGCTATGCGCGGTCGGTGCGGCGCTGATCGCGATGGTCGCGCTGCGCAACGACTTTGCCGCCGTTGCAGCCGGCATCGTTGCCGCTGCACTGGTGCGCGGAGTTGGCTTTTAAATGCTATGGTGCGCGAATGCCGCTTCAATCGCGCGTCTCGCCGTTTGGCGAATTGTTTGCAACATCCGCACGCGGCACGTTGATGGGCAACCGTGGCGGGCGCCTGCACGATGACAAGCAAGAGCTCGGCAAACGGCGCTGGACTTCGAAGCAGTGGATTTGCTGCAAGCTTGAATTCAACAACCGTCATCGGACCGTATGGGGCGAAAGCTATACCGAGCTGTTCTTCCTCGATGAGGTGACGGCTTTGGCCGCCGGGCACCGGCCTTGTTTCGAATGCCGCCGCAAGGATGCCGAACGCTTCGCATTGTTGTTTGCGGGCAAGAAGAAGCGCGCATCGGCGGCTGCGATGGACGCTGCGCTTCACGCCGAGCGGCTGGTTGGCGTTGGCAAACGCGCTCATGTTCGGAAGCTCGCTACTCTTCCTGATGGCGCGATGGTCGCGCTCGCAGATCAGGCTTATGCCGTCCGAGGCAGGCGCCTGCTGCGATGGACCCCGGAGGGTTACACAGAGTCAATCCCGCGCCAGCGCAGTGCGGGGGCCGACGTGCTCACCCCGCCGTCAATTCTCGCCGTACTCAAGCGCGGATACAGGCCGCTCTGGCACGTCAGCGCGAATTAAGCCGGTTCGATCGGGCTTGGCGTTTCGCGGCGGGCGGTGCCGGTCCAGGCGAACATAACGATGGCCGCCATGATCACGAGCATCGCCGAGACCAGCGCAACGCAGGCCGACCAGCCACCCAGCGTCCAGGCGAAGGCTCCGACCGCCGCGCCGAAGCTGCCACCCGTATAGAAAGACGTGACATAAAGACCGACCGCGGACGAGCGGCCTGCCTTGGCGGTGGTCGTCACATAACCGGTCGATACCGCCTGGCAGATCAGGCCGCAGCCGGCGCCGAGCGCGAGGCCGGCGATGATCAACGTCAGCGATGGTGCGAGAGTCAGCGCAATTCCAGCAAGCCACACTGCGATCACGCCCACCATGAAGTGCCGGCGTCCGAACCGGCCGACCGCCCAGCCGGTCCACGGCGTGAGCACGGAGCCGACGATATAAACAACGAAAATCGCGCCAAGCCAGCTGGCCGAAAGATTGTACGGCGCTGCGGCGAGGTGAAAGCTGACGAATGTAAAGGTGCAGATGAAATTGAAAAGCACGCCGAAGCCCACCGCATAGGTGGCGAGCAGTTGCCCGCTGCGGAAATGCGCCAGCATCTGCCGGCCGGAAGCGAGTAGTCCTTGCGAACGGACAAAGCGCCGTTCAGGCGGCAGCAGGAACGCGACGGCGAGCGCGCCGGCAAACGCTATTGCAGCGAGCGCAACGAAACCCGAGCGCCATCCGATCAGATCAGCAAAGAAGCCGGTGACCAGCCGTCCGCTGAAACCGCCGAGGCTCGATCCCGACGAGTAGATGCCGGCGGCGGTGGTCGCCTCCTTGGTTGACCATTCGTCGCCGATATAGGCGACCGTCACGGCGAAGATCGGCGGCAGCACCAGTCCCTGTATTGCGCGCCAGAAGATGAGCTGCGGAAGACTTGTCGCCACCGCCACCATCAAGGTCGGGATGACCAGCACGAACATCGCCGCCACGATCACGCGCTTGCGGCCGAGTACGTCAGCGACCGTCCCAGTGAAAGGCGCGGTCAGTGCGACCGCCAGCGTGCTGACGGTGATGATGGTGGACACCTCGGCCGCGGTCGCATGAAATTCCTGCGACAGCAGCGGCAAAATCGATTGCGGGGAATAGAGATTGATGAAGGCGCAGTAGCCGGCGAGCCCGACCGCGAGGTGGCGCGCGGAGAAGGTTCGGGATCTGGCGGCATTCATAGCGCTGAACCGGCTGGCAGGAGCATTTCGCAGGTGAAGCTATGCATTGGTTTTATAGGCCAGGCCAAGAGGGCAGGCGGCGGGACTGCGGGTCGCCCAATGCATAGCTGCTTCAATCAAGCTTCAACATTGCCCGTGCGCGGATCAGTGTGTCCTCGGCCGTCCCCGATGCATCAACCTTCGACCACGTGATGCGCCCGAGGTCGAGTCGATCTTGCATACGGGCCACGCTGGCATCCGCGTCGGAGGCATCGCCGGTGCGCGTGCCGACGCGGGCGAGGCGGGTCTCGAGGCTCGCCGTGAGAAAAAGCCCCTGAAATTCGGCGCCTCCCGCAGCTTTTTCGACCGCGGTGCGTTCGCCAGATTGGGCGAAGACGCCGTCAACGATTGCCGAATGGCCGGCGGCGATCACGCGCCGTGCCTTTTCGGCGAGGCTTGCATAAACCCTCGCGGTTACATCAGCCTCATAGGCCGCTTCCGGCAGCCGCCCGGTTTCCTCGACGCCAAACATGGTCTTTCGTTCCACATCGCTGCGCAGCACCACTGCGCCCGGCAATGGCGGAAGCGCGATCGCCAGCGAACGGGCAAGCAGCGACTTGCCCGTTCCTGAGAGGCCGCCGACGGCCACCAGGCGCGGCTTTGCGGCCATCAACAATTTTTGTGCAAGGGCGGCGTAAGCGCGCGCTCGCCGCGTAAGTTCGGCGCGTTCGTCGCCTTGCCGACGGCGCGCGGCCGTAACCTTGGCACGGATCGCGGCACGCACCGACATGAACAGCGGCAACGCCGCCAGCGCATCGAAATCGTGCACACGCTGCGTATCCGTCAAATAACGGTTGAGCACAATATTTGCGGCTCGGGGAAATCCGCGCTCGATCAGATCCATCAGCAGAAAGGCGAGGTCGTAGAACACGTCGCCGGTCGCGATGCGCTCGTCGAATTCGATGGCGTCGAACAACACCGGCTTGCCGTCGATCAGGGCGATGTTGCCGAGATGCAGGTCGCCGTGACAGCGGCGGACGAGCCCGGCGCGCTCGCGGGCATCCAGCAATAATTTCACGCGCTCGAACGCAGCGCGCGTCGCAGTGGCGAGCGCTCGCAGCTCCTGCAGCGAGAACAGATCTGGTTCGCCCGCAAGCTCGGTCTCGTTCTGCGTGATAATTTTGGCAAGTGTGCCCGTGAAATTCGCGTCGCTCACCATGCGTGCTGTCCGGTGCGCCGCCGCGACCGCGCGCCCCAATGCGTCGGCGAGGGCATCGTCGATACGTCCGGCTTCGGCCAGATGATCGAGTGTCTGGCTCTCGTTGAATCGACGCATGTCGACAGCCCATTCAATCGGCTCTCCCTTGCCCCCGATCGCAAGCCCGCCGCTGCCATCGCGTGTAATCGCGATCACGCCGCGATAGATCGCAGGGGCGAAGGCGCGATTGACCACGATTTCGGACTGACAGGCGATTTTGCGTTTTTCCAGCGTGGAGAAATCGAGGAACGGAAATTGCACGGCGCGCTTGATCTTGATCGCCCGATCGCCGGCCAGAAACACCGAGGCGGCATGGGTGTCGATGCGCTTGACCGGCAGCCCGCCATGAGTGGCGGAATCGCCGAGAAAATCGATTACTGCCTGTTGTGAGTCACTGGCCATGTCATGGCACCTCAGCCGTCATGCCCGGCCTTGTGCCGGGCATCCACGTCTTCTCGCATTGAGGCAAGACGTGGATGGCCGGGACAAGCCCGGCCATGACAAAAAGCTAGGCTACGGGCGTTCGCTCGGCCTGATCCAGATCAATATACTCTTGCGGGGCTGAGGCATGATGGGGCGCATTACAAAGACCAAGGAGACCAACCGTGACCACCCTGCCACACACGTTCAAGCGCATTCGGCTCAATCTTGCCCGCTCCAAGGAGTTCCCGCAGGGCTCATCTAGGCACGGCTACGAATTTGTCGCCCCACTCGACGCCAAGGATCATATCGACGCCGCGCTTTGGAAGCAGCATCGCGGCCATTGCCGCGTGCGCCGGTTTTGGGTGGGTGAGGACGACGAGATCGGCCAGCTGGTACACAGGCCAGGCGGTCCCGAGCACGGGCGGTGGATGTTTGATTACAATCCGAAACGGGCCGACGACGACGAGAGCGGCTACCGCTTCGGCGCGCATGCATTCCGCCCGGGCGAATATGTTTCCATCCGTGACGAAGACGGTGAGATGCACACCTACCAGGTTGCTTCCGTCGAACCTGCCACCTGAACCGCAAAATCGCCGCGCGCGCATTCGCGGCTTGCAGCTCTCGACCTATTGACCGGCGCGCGCCTTGCCGGGAGAGTGCGCGCCTGACCGCCGCATCAGGCGGCTTTTTTCAAGGGAGGAGCACAGTGCTCATCGATCATCGCGTGTATCGGATTCTGCCGGGCAGGGTACCGGCGCAGCTAGACCTCTACAGCAAGCTCGCCTATCCGGTGCAGCTCCGCTACATGGGTGAACCGCATTACTACATGGTCAGCGAAACTGGCCAGCTAAATACGCTCGTCCACGGTTGGGTCTATGAGAGCGCCGGCGACCGTGAGCAGAAGCGCGCAAAGATGATGCAGGATCCGGACTGGAAGCACTTCCTGTCGGAAAATGCGAAAGCCGGCAACGTGATCGAGCAGTCGAACTGGCTGATGACACCGGCGCCATTCGCGCCGAAGATTCCGCCGGCAAAAATCGTGAAGTAATTCCGATGCGCGGCAAGGATAATGCTCGCACGGGCGGCGAGATCCTGATCGACCAGCTGTCGATCCAGGGTGTGCGTCATGCGTTTTGTGTGCCTGGCGAAAGCTATCTTGCCGCGCTCGATGCTTTCTATGGCAGCGACATCAAGCTGACGGTTTGCCGTCACGAAAGTGCCGCTGCCATCATGGCCGAGACGGTTGGCAAGATCACCGGCCGCCCCGGCATCTGTTTTGTTACGCGCGGGCCCGGCGCAACCAACGCCTCGCCCGGTATTCACATCGCCCGACAGGATTCGTCGCCGATGATCGTATTCGTGGGCCAGGTTGGCCGCGAGATGCGCGAGCGCGAGGCATTCCAGGAGCTCGATTACCGCGCGGTCTTCGGCACGATGGCCAAATGGGCCACGGAGATTGATGATCCGGCGCGAATTCCGGAAATCGTTTCGCGCGCATTTCATACGGCCTGCAACGGACGCCCCGGTCCAGTCGTAATTGCCCTGCCGGAAGACATGCTGCGCGAACGTGTTTCGGTGCCTGACGCGACTGCATTTGAACCGGTGGAAATCTGGCCCGGCGAATCCGACATGCGCCGGCTGCAGGATTTATTGGCAGCTGCCAGACGGCCAATTGCGCTCATCGGCGGCAGCCGGTGGACCGAGCAAGCGGCGCTCGCAATGATGCGATTTGCTGAGCGGTTTGCCTTGCCGGTTGCAACGACGTTTCGCCGCGGCCATTTGTTCGATGCGTTGCACAGCAGTTACGCAGGTGATTTCGGCATCGGGCCAAATCCGAAACTACTTGCGCGGGTGAAAGCCGCCGACCTCGTGCTTCTCATCGGCGGGCGCTTCAGCGAGATGCCGTCGCAAGGCTACAGCGTGTTTGACATCCCAGAACCGCAGACCAAGCTCGTGCATGTGCATCCGGGCGCGGAGGAACTGGGCCGCGTCTACCATGCCCATCTCGCGATCAATGCGGCGCCGACGGCATTTTGCCTGGCACTGGAAAAGCTACAGGCGCCGAAGGACATCGCATGGCGTGGCGAGAGCGATACTGCGCATGCCGACTATCTTGCCTGGGGCGAGAAGGCGACTCCGGTGCCTGGTGCGGTCAATCTCGGTGAAATCATGGTGTGGCTGCGAAACAATTTGCCGCCAGACGCAATCATGACGCAGGGCGCCGGAAATTTCTCCGGCTGGGTCCACCGGTTTTATCGCGTTCGAAGGTTTGGCGGACTTGTCGGTGCGACGTCAGGCTCGATGGGCTACGGCTTGCCTGCGGCGCTGGGGATGCAGTCCCTCTACCCGGAGCGTCCCGTCGTGTGTGTTGCCGGCGATGGCGATTTTCTGATGACCGGGCAGGATTTCGCGACCGCCGTTCAGTACAAGTTGCCGGTGATCGTGCTGGTGGCTGATAACGGCATCTACGGCACGATCCGCATGCATCAGGAGCGCGATTATCCCGGCCGTGTGATTGCGACCGAACTGCACAATCCGGATTTTGTCGGCTATGCGCTCGCGTTCGGCGGTTACGGCGCGGTGGTGGAGAAGACCGCGGACTTCCCGGCAGCCTTCGCAGCTGCGCGCGCCTCGGGCAAGCCGTCGATCATCCATCTCAAGATCGATCCCGAAGCGATTACGCCGAGCGCAACCCTGACCGGTATCCGCGAAAAGTCGCTGACCGGAAAACGGTGAAGCGCGCAATATTGACGGCGGCAAAACAGATCCCCCGACGGCCTTGCCAGCACCGGGTGAATCATCGTTCACTCGTTTCATGGCCTATCGCCGCACCGAGAACGTGGTCCGCCGCCTCGCTACGCGCGAGCAGACCATCGTCGATGCCGCACGCTCGATCGCCGGCGAGAGAGGGATGGGTGCCGTGCAAATCGCCGCCGTGGCGCACAGGGCCGATATCGCAGCCGGCACCGTGTACCGCTACTTTCCGTCCAAGGCGCACCTGGTCGCTGAGCTGATTTCCGCCAGTGCGGATCGGGAAATCGCCGCCATGCGTGCTGCGGCCGACGCGGCGCCGGGCCCGCTCTCGGCGCTGGCCGCCTGTCTCGCCACCTTTGCCTCTCGCGCGCTGCATGAGCGCGGGCTCGCCTGGGCGGTGATCGCCGAACCGGTCGATGCCGATATTGATGCCCTGCGTCTGGAATTCCGGCGCGCATTGGCGGCTGAGCTCGAAATGCGTGTCCGCACGGCCATTGCCGGCGGCCATTTGCCTGATCAGGACGCCCGTGTCGCCGCCCCCGCAATTCTTGGTGCGTTACTGGAGGGCCTCCTCGGACCGCTGGCGCCGCCTGCCGCGGCCGATGCCGGCGCGCGGCGTGAGGCGGTCCAGACGATCACATTGCTTGCGTTGCGGTCGTTGGGCGTCGTGGATGCGCGGGCCCGCGGCCTCATCGCACAGTGCGTGCTGCCTTAAGTCGTTCTCAGTGCGCGGTGAGCGCCGGCAATTCGTGAAGCGGCAGCGTAACAATTTTCACGCCACGTTCGCTGGCGTCTTCAGCGAGATGGAATCCAAGCTCGGCGCACATTTGCAACATGGTGACGTTTTCCGCCAGCACCTGTCCGTGCACGGTTTCCAGGTTCTTCTCCTGCGCGTAGGCGATCATGTGCTTCATCATTAGCCAACCCAGTCCGTGGCCTTTAAGTCGCGAGCGCACGAGAATGGCGAATTCGCCGCCGTCGCCATGCGGGTCATCGTGTAGACGCACGACACCGAGCATGCGGCCGCTTGCCTCTGCGATGGCGATGAAAGCCATGGCGTGCTCCGGATCGTAGTGGATGAGTTTTTCGATCAGATCGTGGCTGACTTCGCGCATCGGTGCAAAAAATCGAAGGCGCAGATCGTCGGGAGTCACTTCGGCGAGAAAGTCGGGATAAAGCGCGGCGTCCTCGACCTTGAGCGGCCGGATGAACACCTTCTCACCGTCGTGCAACGTGACGTGGTTCTCAAGCATTCAACGATCATACTCCGCTCGTTCCCACACTCGGGTCCGGGCTCGCCGGCCCGAGAGCAGGCTCCAGCGGAACCCCGGCCTGCACATTTACACATCGGGACTCCCGCTTGCACGGGAGTGGGCGGAATTGTGGCGGTCAGTGCGACATCAGCACCGGTATCGTCATTGCCTCGAGCAAGCCACGGGTTGCGCCACCGAGCACGAATTCGCGCAGGCGTGAGTGACCGTATCCGCCCATGACAATCATATCGGCGGAGGAATCGGCCGCATAAGAGAGGATTGTGGATGGCACGTCGATTTCGGGCGAGGTAATCCGCTTGACGTCCACCTTGAGGCCGTGACGCGCGAGATGCTGGCCAAGATCGGCGCCGGCGATTTCATCTTTTTTGCCGGGTTTGTCCGCGATGATGACGACCTCAACCTGTTTTGCTTTTTTCAGAAATGGCATGGCATCAGCAATGGCGCGGCTGGCGGCCCGGCTGCCATCCCAGCACACCATAATGCGGTCGAGCTTCATTCCGCCTTTCTGGATGAAAGGCACAAAGATCACCGGCCTGCCGGATTCGAACAACACGCTCTCGTCGACGACCTCATCGGGCAAAGACATCTGCCGCTCCGGTTGACCCACGATGACAAGATCGAAACGCCGGCCGATGCGACCGATCTGGTCGGCGGCGCCAGAAATACTGGCGCTGATGGTGCGGGTCTCACCCGAAACGCCGGTGCGTTTAACCGCCTGCTCGAAGCGGCTGACAGCGGTGCGCGCCTTCTGGTTTGATTCCGCGCGCTGGCTTTCAATGATTTCGGGTGGAATGCCGCCCATCACTGTACCGGGGATCACCGGCTCATAGGCGACGGCGATACCCAAGACGTGGGCTCCAAAGGCCTCTGCAACCGAGATGGCGTAATCACCGGCCGGGTCGTGCGTCCCCAGGCCCAGGTTGACGACAATATCCTTGATCATGATGTGAATTCTCCTAACCGAGCCATAATGCTCGCTGGTGTCATGATGCCTGCTACCCCCGCCGATGCCTTGACCAAGGTCAAAAGCCCGATCCGCTCTCAGGATGCCTATGTGTAGGCCATGTTGATCCTACTTCTTTTTGCCGTCGGCCCCGAACTGTTTGAGATAGGCCCACAGATCGTCGGCTTCCTTCTCGTTCTTGATGCCTGGGAAAATCATCTTCGTACTTGGAATCCTGGCGCGCGGATCCTTGATGTACTCCTTGAAGGACGCTTCGTTCCAGGTAATGCCGGAATTCTTGTTTGCATCCGAATAGCTGTAATCGGGCGCCGTCCCGGAATGGCGGCCGTCCAACCCATTGAGCTCGGGGCCGACTTTGTTTTTTGCGCCTTCGCCGACCGAATGGCAGGGAAAGCATTTCCTGAACGACTGCTCACCAGCAGCCACATCGTCCGCGCGCGCGCCTTGACTCAACGCTGCCAAAAGGACGGCCGCCGCAAGGACCGGTTTCATTATTCACTCTCCTCGTAATGTGAGCCGCCCCAGATCCAACGCCTGCTGGCCCTGACTGGTTTCCGTGGGGTTTTGCCAGCCCTATGTGTAATGCGTCAAATGGCTGGTATCGTGAGCTGGGAATTAGCCGGGAGTTTGGTCCGTGTCCGTAACAATGCCCGAAGCAGATCAGGCCGTGTTGGGTCGCCGGGCGCGTATCGTTGCGGCCCTGCGATCGATCGTTCCCGGCGAGGGCGTGATCGACGCCGAGCGCGAATTGCGCCCCTTCGAATCCGACGGCCTGACCGCCTATCGTCAACTGCCTATGGTTGTCGTGCTTCCGGAGACCACCCAGCAAGTCTCCGAGGTGCTGCGCTACTGCCACGATGAGGGCATCAAGGTGGTGCCACGGGGAGCCGGGACCTCGCTGTCCGGCGGCGCGCTTCCGCTCGCCGACGGTGTGCTGCTCGGCATGGCCAAATTCAACCGCATCCGGGATATCGATTTTGACAACCGCGTCGTTGTTGCAGAGCCGGGTGTCACCAATCTTGCGGTCAGCAACGCCGTCGCCCATGCGGGATTTTATTATGCCCCGGACCCGTCCTCGCAGATCGCCTGTACGATCGGCGGCAACATTGCGGAGAATTCTGGCGGCGTGCATTGCCTGAAATACGGCATGACCACCAACAATGTACTTGGCTGCGAAATCGTACTGATTACCGGCGAAGTTCTTCGCCTCGGGGGGAAGCACCTCGACGCTTCGGGATATGATCTGCTCGGCGTGATTACCGGCTCCGAAGGGCTGCTCGGTGTCGTTACCGAAGTGACGGTCCGGATTCTCAAGAAACCGGAGACCGCACGCGCGCTCCTGGTTAGCTTTCCGTCGTCGGAAGACGCGGGCGAATGCGTCTCGCGTATTATCGGTGCCGGGATCATTCCGGGCGGCATGGAAATCATGGACGGCCCGGCGATCGCGGCGGCGGAGCAGTTTGTCCATGCCGGCTATCCGCTGAATGTCGAAGCGTTGCTGATCGTCGAGCTCGACGGTCCGGCGGCCGAGGTCGATCATCTAATCGAGCGCGTAGAAAGGATCGCGCGTGACTGCCGGGCCGTGTCATGCAAGGCCTCGCGCGACGAAGACGAGCGCCTGCTGTTCTGGGCGGGACGCAAGGCCGCATTTCCCGCCGTCGGCCGCATCTCCCCGGATTACTACTGTATGGACGGCACAATTCCGCGCGCGCAGCTGCCGAGGGTCCTCAAGCGCATCCGGGAGCTGTCGGATAAATACGGTTTGCGCGTCGCTAATGTATTTCATGCGGGCGACGGCAATCTGCACCCGCTCATCCTCTATGATGCCAATGCGCCGGGCGAACTCGCGAAGACTGAAGAATTCGGCGCCGATATTCTCAAGCTCTGTGTCGAGGTCGGCGGCGTCTTGACCGGGGAACACGGTGTCGGCGTTGAAAAACGCGATCTGATGCCGGCGATGTTCTCCGAGATCGATCTCAACCAGCAGCAGCGCTTGAAGTGCGCCTTTGACGCCAAGGGTCTGCTCAACCCCGGAAAGGTGTTTCCGCAACTGCATCGCTGCGCCGAACTGGGCAGGCTGCATGTTCACGCGGGCAAGCTGCCATTTCCCGATATTCCAAGGTTCTGATCATGCGTTTCGGACTGTTCTGTTCGCCCAAGGCCGACGTTCCAGGCTTCGGACCCGAGACCGGCCGCGGCTTTTTCGAATATCTCGAATTCAATGTAGAAGCCGAAGCGCTCGGCTTTCATTCGAGCTTTTCAGTCGAACACCATTTCAGCGGCTGGAACCAGGTATCTTCCACACTGATGTTGCTGACCGCGCTTGCAATGCGCACGACGACTTTGCGGCTTGGAACCGCAGTCATCGTGCCGCCATGGCACAATCCAATACTCCTCGCCGAAGAGGCTGCGACCCTCGATCTTCTCTCAAAGGGTCGCCTCGATCTCGGCATCGGCAAGGGATACCGGCACAGCGAATTCAAGGGTTTTCAGATCGCGCCGGAAGAAGCCGACGCGCGTTTCGAGGAAGCGGTCGAAGTCATGTTGCGCGCGTGGACGACACGCGAACGTTTCTCTCACAAAGGCCGCTTCTGGCATTTCGAGGATGTCGTGGTCGAGCCGCCACCGGCGCAAAACCCGCATCCGCCGCTCTGGGTTGCCGCCGGCAATCCGCATTCGATCAGGCGCGCTGGCGCGCGAGGCTTCAATCTCATCCTCGATCAATATGCATCGCCAGCGATACTGGCCGAGCGCATCGCAATCTACCGGGCCGAGCGTGAAGCAGCCGGGCTCGGCTTCGATCCGATGCAGGTAACGGTCGCGCGTCAGCTTTATGTCGCCAAGGACAGAGCTGACACCGAAGCCGCGCTTGCGCGCCAGGCTGAATACACCAAGCGCACGGTCGACGTATCACGCATGCCCGGCGGCAAGCCGGGCGCACATGTGCTGGCCTATGCCGACAAAGCCGGGGCGACCGAAGAGAACGCGCTCTACGGCACGCCGGACGAGATAACACGCATGATCGACGCGCTGTGCGACGCCGGCGTCGGCTATGTGTTGCTTACGATTGCCGGCGGCGTCGACCAGCTGCGCCGGTTCGCGCGCGAGATCATGCCGGCCTTCGCGCGTGAGCCGACCGCGCGGGCCGCCGAATGACCGAAACCTGCTATGGCTGACACCCTCAAACCCCGCGATGGCAAAGAGGTCGAGGACGCCGTGCGTTGGGCGCTCGGCAACGACCAGGCCCTGGAATTGGCCGGGCAGGGTACCAAGAGAGAGATCGGCCGGCCGAGTCAGACCGATTTTACGCTGGATCTCTCGACGCTCACCGGCATCACGCTTTATGAGCCCGCCGAGCTTGTGCTGTCCGCGCGTGCGGGCACACCGCTTGTCGAGATCGAGGTGCTGCTTGACAAAAATGACCAGGAGCTTGCGTTCGAGCCGATCGATTATGGGCCGCTGCTCGGCGGCGAAGCGAACGGCGGCACTCTCGGCGGCGCGATTGCTGCCAATCTTTCCGGCCCGCGCCGCATCAAGGCCGGCGCCGCGCGCGACCACTTCCTCGGCGTGACGGCAATCACCGGCCGCGGTGAGACGGTCAAGTCAGGCGGACGCGTGGTGAAGAACGTCACCGGCTATGACCTTTGCAAGCTGCTCGCCGGCTCCTGGGGCACGCTCGCCGCCATGACCGATGTTACCATCAAGGTTCTCCCGAAGGCCGAAACCGAGGCAACAGTGCTCGTCACGGGCCTCAATGATGCGCGTGCATGCGCCGCCATGGCGGCGGCGATGGGCTCACCGGGCGATGTTTCAGGCGCCGCGCATTTGCCCGATCATGTCGCGTCCTGGTTCGATGGGTTGCCCAGGACCGAGGCGTCAACCGTGCTCAGACTGGAAGGCTTCGCGCCGTCGGTAGAACATCGCAAGACGGCGCTCGCAAAACTCATGAAGGAATTTGGGCCGGTTTCGCTCATTGACCAAAAAGAGTCGCGCGCATTATGGCGGAGTATCCGGGATGTCCGGCCATTTGCCGTGGAAGCCGCGCGATCGCGTCCGGTCTGGCGTATCTCGGTCGCACCAGGCAAGGGGCACGAAATCGCCGCCGCGATTACGCCGGCCGCGCAAATGTTTTACGACTGGGCCGGCGGTCTCATCTGGGTGGCGATGCCGTTTGCCGCCGATCCGGACGCCGCTGCGATCCGCGGTGCGACGGCCGCTGCTGGCGGACATGCCACGCTCGTCCGCGCATCCACGGCGGTACGGGCCGCGGTGGATGTTTTCGCGCCGGAAGAACCTGCGTTGCATGCACTGAGCAGACGCGTGAAGGAAAGTTTCGACCCGAAAGCCGTGCTCAATCCCGGCCGCATGTGGGCGGGGGTGTGACGTGATGGAATTCCTCTCCACGTCATGCCCGCGCTTGTCGCGGGCATCCACGTCTTTCAGAGTGGCAATCCGCAAGACGTGGATGGCCGGGACTAGCCCGGCCATGACGACTGGCATGTTGTGCATTTCCGATGCAAACTAACTTCACACTCACGCAGTTGCTCGATCCGCAGGTCGCTTCCTCGGAAAAAATTCTTCGCGCCTGCGTGCACTGCGGTTTCTGCACCGCGACATGCCCGACATACGTTTTGCTCGGCGACGAACTCGATTCCCCACGCGGGCGCATCTACTTGATCAAGGAAATGCTCGAGCAGGACAAGCCGGCGACCCGCGAGGTGGTCAAACACATCGACCGTTGCCTGTCATGTCTTGCCTGTATGACCACCTGTCCTTCGGGTGTGAACTACATGCATCTCGTTGATCACGCCCGCGAGCGTGTCGAGCAAACATACAAGCGTCCGCTCACCGACCGTTTCATGCGCGGGCTTCTCGCTCGCGTGCTGGTCGACCCGGCGCTCTTCCGCCTTGCAGTCGTGGCCGGCCTTATTGCGCGGCCACTGGCGCCTGTGCTGGATCTTCTGGGGCTGCATCGCATGGCGGCCATGCTGCGCCTGACGCCGCGCCGCCGACCGGCGCCGCCGGTTGACCGCGTGGGCAAGATATATCCGGCGGAAGGGACACGCCGTGGCCGGGTGGCCCTCCTGTCCGGCTGCATCAATCCGGTAATGGCGCCATCGACCAACGAAGCCGCCATTCGGCTGCTCAATCGTCACGGGATCGAAGTGGTCGTCGCGGCCGGCGAAGCGTGCTGCGGGTCGCTTGCTCACCACATGGGCCGCGAGGACGAAGCGCTGGCGCGCGCCCGCAACAATATTGATGCGTGGACCCGCGAGTTTGATGGCGCGGGACTCGACGCGATTCTCGTGACCGTTTCCGGGTGCGGCGCGACGCTCAAGGATTATGGCTTCATGCTGCGCAACGATCCGGACTACGCCAGCAAGGCCGCGCGCGTTTCGGCGCGCGCGCGCGACATCACTGAATATCTTGCAACACTCGATTTGCGCGAGACCCGCACGGCCAAGCCGCTCACGATCGCCTATCATGCTGCGTGCTCGCTGCAACACGGCCAAAAAGTAATCCGCGAGCCGAAAGATCTGCTGTCCAGATCCGGATTCATCGTAAAGGACGTGCCGGAGGGTCATTTGTGCTGCGGCTCGGCAGGCACCTACAATATCCTCCAGCCGGCGCTCGCGGAACGACTGCGCGCGCGCAAGGTTGCCAACATCGAACGTCTTGCTCCGGATGTGATCGCGGCCGGCAATATCGGGTGCATCACCCAGCTTGCGGCCGGCAGTGCCATTCCCGTCGTACACACGGTTGAATTGCTCGACTGGGCGACCGGCGGGCCCGTGCCGGAGCCGCTTGTGGCGCTGGCGAGCAGTGAACCACCAGCCGGCTGAAAAGTTACGACAGAGTGGTTGCCGCGTTGCGCCAACGCCCCCGATTGCATCAACAAGATGGGCCGCATAGCATGCGCCCAATGAGGCCTTGGCTGTAAGGGCCAGAACTCTTTAGGATTTTTAAGTACAAGCCATAAGGGAGGCCGCAATGCCGGCAACTTATAAAATTCTGATCATGGGCGCGTCCTACGGATCGCTGCTTGCCTCCAAGATCATGTTTGGCGGGCATTCCGTCCATCTGATTTGCCTGCCGGCCGAAGCGGATCTGATCAACACGGAGGGTTTTCGCGTTCGCATGCCGGTGAAGGGTCGCAAAGAGCAGATCGAGATCGACTCGCGCAAGCTGCCCGGCAAAGTCACGGCTGGTGGCGCTGCCGGCGTCAACCCGAAGGATTACGATCTGGTCGGGCTTGCCATGCAGGAGCCGCAATACCGCTCCCCCGGCGTGCGCGAATTGCTCGATGCGGTGGCGAAATCAAAAGTGCCGTGCATGTCGATCATGAACATGCCGCCGCTGCCTTATGTGAAGCGTATCCCCGGCCTCAAATACGATTTGCTCAAGCCCGCCTATACCGACCCGACGGTGTGGGACAATTTCGATCCGGGCCTTTTAACTCTCTGCAGCCCCGATCCGCAGGCGATTCGCCCGCCCGAGGAAAAGGTCAACGTGTTGCAGGTTACGCTGCCGACAAATTTCAAGGTCGCCAAGTTCGACAATGACATTCACACCGCAATCCTGCGTCAGCTCGAGAAAGACATCGACGCGGTGCGTTTCGACGCGCCGGAAGGCAAGATCGAACTGCCGGTGAAATTGCGCGTGCACGATTCCATCTTTGTGCCGCTCGCGAAATGGTCGATGCTGCTCGCCGGCAATTATCGCTGCATCACCAAAGACGGCATGCGCACCGCGCAGGAGGCGGTGCATTCGAACATCGAGGAGTCGCGCTCGGTCTACAATTTCGTGTTCGATCTCTGCGTCAAGCTTGGCGCGGCGCCAAGCGACCTCGTGCCGTTTGAAAAATATGCGGCGGCGGCGCAGAGCCTGACGCGCCCGGCTTCGGCCGCGCGCGCGCTGCAGAATGGTGCGCCTAATATCGAACGCGCCGACAAACTCGTGCAGCTGATTGCCAAGCAGAAGGGCTTGAGCCATCCGGTGATCGACGCGATCGTCGCGCTGGTTGACTCGCGCCTGGAAGCCAACCGCAAAAAGGCGGCGGCAGCCTGAGACGGCGATTCGGATCGCCGCCAAAATCGTTCGTGTGCAAATACCAGGATGTGGAAAACCCGCCTTATCGGGTCGGGCAATAGCGCATTTGGGGACCGCAACGGTGCTGGTATTGGTCGCGATTTGTGACATTCGCGCAACAGCTGCCGTCTTTCTGTCGATAGCGGGCCGATTCGCCTAAAAAGGCAGCAATTGCCATCGTTTTTAGCTTGCCGCGACAGCGCGTCAGAGGTCTAAATTTATTCGTTAATGTAGAAAAACGCGTCCAGACCGATCACCGCCCGGGGAAATCTGTGGTTCTGGACGCTGGGAAAGAGGTTCGGCCGGAACTCTCGAGCCAATCGAATTAAAAGGGGCAGACTCAATGAAGAAAGTTGTGTTGTCGGTTGTTGCGGCGCTCGCGGTTTCGGCCGCTGTGCCAGCATTCGCGGCTGACATGCCAGTGAAGGCCGCCAAGCCGGCACCGGCGGCGGAGCCGAGCCCGTGGGACATCGCGTTCGGTTCGGCGATCATGAATGACTATATCTTCCGCGGCGTGACCCAGTCGGGTCACAAGGCGTCGGTCGCGGCCTATTTTGAGCCGCGCTACAACATCCTTTCGAACGTCCAGCTCTATGCCGGCCTGTCTGGCGAGAGCATCAAGTTCGCCAATAACGCGGCGGCGGAAATCGACATGTACGGCGGCGTTCGTCCGACGTTTGGACCTTTCGCCTTCGACTTCGGGTTCTGGTACTACTATTACCCGGGTGGAAACTGCTACGCGGTTACTCCGGGTGTTGATCCGGCTTGTTTCGGCGTGGAACTCCCAAGCGGTAACTCCGCCAAGGCGGTTGCCAGCTTCTACGAAGTGTACGCCAAGGTTGTGTACACCTGGACCGATTGGGCATTCGGCGGAAACTTCTATTACTCGCCGAACTTCCTGAACACCGGTGCCGACGGCGAATACGCATCAGCCACGGTCAAGTTCACTGCGCCTGAGAAAATGGCGCTTGGTCCGTTCGGCTGGTACGTGTCGGGCGAGTTCGGCCGTCAGTGGCTGGGCACCAGCGACAAGTTCTATGGCATCCCTGCCGGCACTTCGATCGGTGGCAGCCTCACGAACCTCACGACCGGCCTCTATGCCAATGGCATCCCTTACAAGGATTACAACACCTGGAACATTGGTCTGGGCTTGACGTGGAAAGTGTTCACGCTCGATCTGCGCTACTACGACACGGACCTGAACAAGGGTAATTGTAACGCCTTTACCAGCGATCCGACGGCGACCGGCTTCGGCAACGTTACCGCCATCAACCCAGGCGGTGCGGGCTCCAGCTGGTGCGGCGCAACCTTCGTCGCCAAGTTGTCTGCCGACCTTACGCTCGGCAGCCTGAAGTAATCCGAACCGAGTCTGTCCTGAAGGGGCGGCGACCATAACCGGTCGCCGCCCTTTTTATACAGTGTGTGGTTTGCCTTAGCTCGCCGTCGAGAGTTTTTCTTCGCGCACGGCGAAATGATCGCCCTCCCGGGTGAACGCCAGCCGGCGGTGATGGAAAGCCGCAAGCGTCGCGCGGTGTCCGATAGAAACAATCGTAGTCTTGGCGAGCCGTTGCTCAAGCAGCCGGTAAACCGTGGCTTCCGCCGGCTCATCCAGGGAAGCGGTCGCTTCGTCCAGGAACAGATAGTCCGGCGCATAGAGCAATGCGCGCGCGATCCCGAGCCGCTGCTGTTCGCCGAGCGACAGCATGCGATTCCAGTGACCCTCTTCCTCGATACAATCGGCCAGAGCAGGCAGGCCAACTGCGGATATGAGTTCCGCGACATGGCGCGCATCGAAGCTCCCGGGTTCGGCTGGATAGGCGACGGCTGCGGCAAGCGGTGCGATAGGGAAATATGGCCGCTGCGGCAGGATCATCATCCGCGCGCCTTTTGGCACTGTGATGGTGCCTGCGCCAAACGGCCAGACGCCGGCGAGGGCGCGGAACAAGGTTGATTTGCCGGCGCCGGAAGGTCCGCTGACCAGTACACGCTCGCCGAGTTTGATCGAAATATCGCTGGCATTGACCAATGGTTTCCCGTTCGGGAGCCGCACGGCCAGATCTTCAAAGCTCACAGCGCTCGCATTTCCCTGTGCCAGTGTGACGACTGGCGGTGTATTCGCGGCTGCTTTTGCAGCCGCGATCGACTCATCAAATCCGGCAAGCCGCTCGACCACTGCAAGCCATTCAGCGAGCTGCCGATAGACCGAGATGAAGAACGACAGTGCGCCCTGCACGCTACCGAACGCCGATGCGGTCTGCATCAACCCGCCGAGCTGGATCGTGCCGGCAAAATAGGCCGGACTCACCACGACAAACGGAAATACCGAGGAGACCTGACTGTAGCCGGCGGTCAGGAATGTGAGCTTTTTCTGCCGCGACATAATCGCAAGCCAATTCGCCACGACATTGCTGAAGCGGGTTAAAAGCCGGTCTTTTTCCGCTGGCTCGCCATCCAGCAGCGCAATCTGTTCGGAATTTTCGCGCACGCGAACCAGATTGAACCGGAAATCTGCTTCGTAACGTTGCTGTTGGAAATTGAGTGCAGTCAGCGCACGGCCGACCAGATGTGTGAGCACCGTTCCAATTATTGCGTAGATCAACGCTGCCCAGAACAAGTAGCCCGGAATTGCCCACGTGGTGCCGAACAACTGAAAAGGGGCGGTGCCCGACAGGTTCCAAAGGATGATCGCGAAAGAGCCGAGCGTCACTATGGAGTTCAACAAGCCCAGTCCGATCGGCAAGACGCCAATGCCGGTAGTGCCGGCATCGATGAATTGCTTGACGTCTTCGGCAATGCGTTGGTCCGGATTGTCGGCGGCATCGCCGAGAAGCTGCATGCGATAGTGATTGGCGTCGGTCAGCCAGTGGTCGAGATAGGTTTGCGTCAGCCAGCGCCGCCAGCGGATCTGCAGCCATTGATTGAGATAGAGCTGATAAACCGCCAGCAGAATGTAGATCGTGGCGAGTACGCAAAAATAGCCCAACTGATAAATGAAGGCGTTCCAGTTTTTGTCCTGTAGCGCGTTATAAAAAGTGTTGTTCCACGAGTTAAGAAGGACGTTGATTCCGACAATCGACAACTCGATCGCAACGACTGCGGCCAGCAAGATACGGCCCGGCCAACGATCTTCCGAGTAGAAATAGGGGCTGGCAATTCGCCACACGATGGCGAGCGTCGAGAAAATACCTCTCACGGAATGTCTCCTGATATGTGCCGGCAATATTGGGCGCAGCACTCAACGCGTTGCGCAACCGGGCGCAATCCTGCTGACCTATGCTGCTTTAGTACAGGCTGCCGGTGAATCCCATTGTTTTTGCTGATGGATCATTGTTCCATCACGCTGATATCACCAGCATAGTTTCAGCCGGGCGTTGTCCGTCGCCCCCCGTTCGTTACAAACTCACAATAGCGCCTAACGCGCGAACCAGCCGGGCAACTCGACAATAAAAAGGGGGCAAAAAACCGGCGGCACCTGGGGAGATTTCGGCCATGTGGAATCAAGTTTACAATCCATTCAACAACACCGCTTTGTCGACAATTGCTGCGGCATTGCCGGTTGTGACGCTGCTGGTGCTCATCGCGTCCAACAAGGTGAAAGCGCACGTCGCCGCAATTGTTGCGCTGATTGTCGCGAATTTTGTCGCGATCGTGATTTTCACGATGCCTGCCGGCATGTCGCTGCGCGCGAGCGTGCTTGGCATCGTTACCGGCTTCTTCCCGATCGGCTGGATTGTGCTCAACGTTATCTTTCTCTACCGCCTGACGGTGGAGAAAGGGGTGTTTGAAACACTGCAAAACACGATCGGTGGCGTCACAACCGACCGGCGCCTCCAGTTGCTGCTGATCGCCTTTTCATTTGGCGCATTCTTCGAAGGTGCATCCGGCTTCGGAACACCGGTAGCCGTGACGGGTGCAATTCTGATCGGTCTGGGCTTCTCGCCGCTGGCGGCGTCGGGCCTTTCACTGATCGCCAATACCGCGCCCGTGGCCTACGGAGCGCTCGGTACGCCGATCGCGGGTCTTTCCAGCGTGACCGGCATCGATCCATTCCTGCTCGGCGCAATGGTCGGCCGCCAACTTCCGTTCTTTTCGTTGATCGTGCCGTTCTGGCTGATCTGGGCCTTCGCGGGCTGGAAGGGCATGAAGGATATCTGGCCGGCCATCCTGGTCACCGGTGTGTCGTTTGCGATCCCGCAGTTCCTGATTTCCAACTTCGTCAATCCGTGGATCGTTGATATCGGCGCCTCGTTGATCTCCATGGCCTGTCTCGTGCTTTTCCTGAAAGTCTGGCAGCCGAAGGAAATCTGGACCTCTCCGGCTCTTCGCAGCCACGATCCGTCTGCCGGCCGGCCCACGCCGAAATCAGGCCGGAAGCCGACGACCGCGCAGGTGTGGATGTCGCTGCTGCCATGGATCATCGTCTGCGCCATTCTGCTCCTGTGGGGCACCAACTGGTTCAAAGGGCAGGTCAATCCGTGGGCGACCTGGAATTATGCGGTCCCAGACCTGCACAACATGATCA
>Ga0187765_10000027_pt1 | contig 52133 bp, 56 predicted proteins | sample 0216_QUI02_MP05__3_FD_133018 | JGI IMG/M metagenome (GOLD analysis project Ga0187765, IMG submission 133018) | Tropical peat soil microbial communities from peatlands in Department of Meta, Colombia - 0216_QUI02_MP05_10_MG | ecosystem: Environmental > Terrestrial > Soil > Wetlands > Peat ...
ACCCCGGAATGCAGGTCACGGTCGGCGCAGGTGATCTTGACGTCCTCGTAGACGAGGCCGCGCAGCGAGGTGGTGATTGCCGGCGTCTTCTGGTCCCACATCGCGGTATCGCAGACCAGGGCAAGGTCGAGTTTGAACTCGGCGGCATTCTTGCGCACGAAATCGAAGAGATTCTTCGAACCGCACTCTTCTTCGCCCTCGATCATCATGGTGATCGGCAGCGGCAGCTTGCCGGTAACGGCCTTGTAGGCCCGGCAGGCCTCGATGAAGGTCATTGCCTGACCTTTGTCGTCGCAGGCGCCGCGCGCCACGATGATCTTACGTCCATCCGGCAGAGTCTCGATGCGCGGTTCGAATGGCGGCGTCTTCCACTGGTTCAGCGGATCGACCGGCTGCACGTCGTAGTGGCCGTAAAACAGCACGCGCGGACCCGCGACGCCGTTCGATTTTCCGACAACGACCGGATGTCCTGCGGTCGGCCGCACGCTGGCGTCAAAACCGATAGTCTTGAGATCGGCTGCGACGTGCTCGGCGGCGGCGCGGCACTGGTTCTTGAAAGCGGGGTCGGTGGAAACCGACGCGATACGCAACAAAGCGAACAATCGCTCGACGCTAAGGTCGATATCCTGATCAATGCGGCTCAAGACCGCGTCGAGGGTCGTCATGCGGGGCTCCTTGCAGGCAGGGGCCCCACGCTAGCAACGCGGCCGGGCGCTGGAAAGAACCGTCAATGCACGGTCGGCTTGGCCAAACTGGCGGGCTTGACGGCGGCCGTCATTTCCATCCGGCCCGATGCGGGTGGCCGCCGTCGACAGCGGCCCTGCAGCGCGGCCCCGACGCGGCGGTAGAGCATCCGCGGCGCGATCTTTGCGGACAGCACCGCCCGATATCCGCAAAGCCGCGCCGTCTTGCGCAAATGGGGCGTGACGGCCGCCGCCACAATTAGCGTCGGAATCCCGAACGCCTGCCCGGGCGCCTCCGCGAACACGGTTGGAACGGAGTCGAGGACTGCGTCGCCTATCACCACAAGGCAAGCATCGACGCCGCCGGCGCGGCAGAGGCGTTTCACCTCCTCGATCCGGGTCACGGCGGTGACCCGACCGATCGCCATGCGCCGTAAGCATGCCGCCAGTCCCGCGCTGCCACGGACATTGCGGCCGTGACGGCCGTCTGGATCGTCATGAAGAACAATCAGGTGCGAATGCCGCATCACCACTCCGCCACGCGCGGCCCGCTCGCCAAGTTTCCGCAAGCCGATGCGGGAGCCGAGCGTCAAACAGCCGATATATCCTTATTCTTTCACGATTTTTTCAAACATACACGACCTACCGGGGCCACCAAATTACGAAACTACTGATAGTAGGATTACTGATCGATAGAACGATTTTGCTGCCGCGCAACGTCACCTCCTGCACCGGATAGAGCGCTGGTCGGCACATTCTGAAAGCTGAGTGATTGCGGCAACACAATTGGACGTTCGCGTGAAAGACGACTCATTTCACTTGACACACGACCCCGGCGGTGACTGCACGCAGGGCCTTTCGATGACCAATGCCATCGCATCCTCCTTGTCATCGCATTGAACGGCGTTCAATATAAACGCAATTCCGCCACAGTGCCCGGGGGCGCGAGGTTCCATGGATGAGTTGATCGGACGTCTCGTCGCCAAGGCCGGCGTCGACCGCGGTATCGCGGAAAAATCGCTTGCCATTATCCTCGACTTCCTGCGCAAGGAAGGACCGGCCGACAAGGTGCAGGCGCTCCTTGATCGGCTTCCTGGGGCAGAGGCCCTGCTGGCGCAACAGCCGGATACCGGCGGCGGCATGTTCAGTATGGGCGGTATCATGGGCGCCGGCACAAAGATGATGGCGGCCGGGCTGAGCATGGGCCAGGTGCAGAGTGTAACGCGTGAGACGATCGCTTACGCGCGCGAAAAGATTGGCGACGACGCTGTGGGAGAAATCGTCGGCGCCATTCCTGGATTGAGTCAATTCGTTTGAACCGTTCACGTCACTAATAAAACAAAACATAAGAAAAGGCGGAGGTAGCGCGGATGTCCTATCCCATCACCGATATTGAGGGGATCGATAGCGATGTCGCTGCGGTGCTCAAATCGGCAGGGATTAGATCAACCGATCGCCTGCTCGAAGCGGCACGCACGGTAAAAGGACGCAAGACGCTCGCCGCGAAGACAGGCTTCGATGAGAAGCAGCTGTTGTGCTGGGCTAATGTCGCCGACCGTATGCGCATCAAAGGCATCAGTAAGGAATATGCTGAACTGTTGCAAGCTGCCGGCGTCGATACTGTAAAAGAACTCAAGTATCGCAACCCTCTCAATCTGGCCAAGGCGATGGCCGACGCGAACAAACGGCGCAAAGTTGTCCGTCTTTTGCCGTCGGAGAAAGTGGTCAGGCGCTGGATCGAAAACGCTAAATTATTGCCGCTCAAGATCACCTATTGATGCCGTAACGGCTGCTTGACAGCGCCCTACCGACCGCGCAAAGCGACCGACATGGGAAGCGTCCGTAGTCTCAATTTGTCCGCCGGAACCGCGCCAAAGCCGGTGCAAAATAGCCTTTCCGCGCTGTTTTCATTGGGCCGCCCGTTGGTCATGGGCATTCTCAATGTGACCCCCGACTCTTTTTCGGACGGCGGCCAATTCCTGGATCCCGCGCTGGCCATTGCCCATGCCGCGGACATGGCCACTGGCGGCGCCGATATCCTCGATATCGGCGCAGAGTCGACGCGGCCTTATGGCGGAGCTGTTCCTGTCTCCGCGCAGCAGGAAAAATCGCGGCTCGAACCAATATTGCCGGCGGTCACTAAACTCGGTTTGCCGCTTTCGATCGACACGATCAAAGCTTCGATCGCCGCCTGGGCACTCGACCGTGGCGCGGCTATCGTGAACGATGTGTGGGGACTGCAACGTGATCCCGACATGGCGCCTCTTGTTGCCGACCGTGGCGCACCGGTGATCGTCATGCACAATCGGGAGAACGTGGATAACAGCATCGACATTATTGCCGATGTGATCGCTTTCTTTTCCCGCTCGCTTGAGATTGCTGCACGCGCCGGCATCGCACGCGACAAAATCGTCCTCGATCCTGGCATTGGCTTCGGCAAAACAGCCGAACAGAGCATTATCTGCATTGCCCGGCTTGCGGAATTCAAGCGCTTCGGCTTGCCGCTTCTGGTCGGCGCCTCACGCAAGCGCTTCATCAATGCAGTCACACCATCGGCCCCTGACGATCGTATCGGCGGGTCTATTTCCGCCCATCTCCTTGCGGTCGAAAAAGGCGCAGCCATTATCCGCGTGCATGATGTCAAGGAAACCGTTCAGGCATTGCGCGTGGCCGCTGCGATTGAGGCTGCCCGATGAGCGACCGCATTTTCATTCGGGGGCTGGCGCTACACGCCTACCACGGCGTGATGCCGCACGAAGCGAAAGTCGGCCAGACTTTCGTCATCGACCTCGACCTCGAAATCGATTTGTCGATGGCGGCCCGCTCGGACAAGGTCGCGGATACGGTTTCCTATGACAAGGTTGTCGATTGCGCGAGCGCGGCTTTCGGCGGGCAACGGTTCCGCCTGATTGAAGCCGCCGCCGGCCGGGTGGCCAGCGCTGTGCTGTCAGCGTTTGCGCAGGTGCGTTCGATACGCGTCACCATACACAAGCCGCACGCTCCGATTGCCGCAACATTTGACGATGTGGGCGTGACACTTGTGCGGAGCCGCCATGGTTGAGGCGTTGCTCGCGCTCGGCGGCAATGTCGGAAACAGCCGGGCCATTCTTGACCGCGCCGTCAAGTTACTGTGCGACGGAAAAGACGTCAGATTAACAGCGCGATCCTCCGACTACCGGACGCCCCCCTGGGGTTTCAAATATCAACCGCATTTCATCAACCTCGCCATCGCGGTTGAAACGACCCTAGGCCCGCGGGAATTGCTGGCGCGCGCGCAGGAGATCGAATTGCGGCTCGGCCGCGACCGCGATCACGAGAAGCGCAACGGGCCAAGAACCGCGGATATCGATATCCTCGCCTACGACGACCTGGTGCTGAACGAGCCGAATTTGACGCTGCCGCATCCGCATCTGTTCGAACGCGCTTTCGTGCTGTTGCCGCTGGCTGAAATCGCCGGAGATCGCGTCATTAATGGCCGCCGCATCGACGAAGCTGCCGGAATCGTCGATGCCGGCGGTATCTACCGCCTCCCATGACCGATCGGGGGCATGCAATTTGCTTTATCTCAATGGCCTGACGACGCCGGCTGTGCCAGTTTTGCTGCATGTCTGACGATCTTTCCCTCGCCGCAGAGTTTCCGCCGACAAGCGGGGCGGAGTGGCGCAGGCTCGTCGACGCAGCCCTTAAAGGCGCCGCGTTCGACAAGCGGCTCGTAAGCCAAACTTATGACGGCCTGCGCGTGGAACCTCTTTACACGCGTGCCACGGGGACCAAGCCGGTTGCGGGACGCATCCCTGGCGCGGCATGGACCCTGATGCAACGCGTGGACCATCCCGATCCGGCCGCAGCAAACGCGCAAGCGCTTGAGGATCTGGAGAACGGCGCCAACGGCTTGACGCTGGTGTTCGCCGGTTCGCTCAATGCCAATGGTTATGGCATGGAGGCGACACCTGCGGCGCTGGCCCGCGCGCTCGACGGAGTCTCGCTCGATGCCGGCATCACCGTCGATTTCAATCTCAGCCCGCCCACACGCAATGCTGTGCAACTTTTTGCGGCACTTGTGAAAGACCGAAAAATTTCTCCCGCCTCTGTCGATCTGCGGGCCAGCATCAATCCGATAGGTGGCTTTGCGGCCTCCGGCGCCAGTCCTAAGCCATGGCGCGAGCTGTCGAAAACATTTTCGACCGCCATTCGCGATCTCGCCGACCAGAGTTTCCGCGGACCATTCGCTGTCGCTGACGGGCGTATCATCCACAATGCCGGCGGCTCGGAGGCCCAAGAATTGGCGTTTGCCATCGCCGCGGCCGTGGACTGTTTGCGCGCGCTCGAGGCAAGCGGCGTGCCGCTCGATAGCGCGCGCGGCATGATTTATTTTCGTATGGCGGCGGACGCCGACGAATTTCTCACCATTGCCAAATTCCGTGCGGTGCGAAAATTGTGGGCACGTATCGAGCAGGCAAGTGGGCTGTCACCGAAGCCGGCTTATGTAGCGGCCGAGACCGCCTGGAGAATGCTGACCAAGCGCGATCCATACGTAAATATGCTGCGCAATACAATCGCCGTCACTGCTGCGGGCCTCGGCGGCGCAAATAGCATTCTTGCATTGCCCCACACCGCCGCACTCGGTTTGCCAGATGCGTTCGCCCGTCGCGTCGCGCGCAACACACAGCTCATACTCCTCGAAGAGTCCAATCTTTATCGCGTGGAAGATCCGGCCGCCGGCTCCGGCGCCCTCGAGGATCTCACGAGCAAGCTCTGTGATGCCGCCTGGACGCAATTTCAGGAGATTGAGTCTGCGGGCGGCGCCTGGGCTGCGCTCGAATGCGGACTCATACAGAAAAACGTCGCGGCCGTGCGCGCCGAACGCCAGAAGGCCGTCGCGCGCCGCAAGGACCCACTGACTGGCACCAGCGATTTTTCGGACCTCTACGAAAAGGCCGCAGCGGTGCTCGATGTCGCTCCGCGCCCGGCACCGAAAGAACCCGGAGCCGTCGCAACGGTGAAACCGCTGCCAAGTATTCGGCTGGCAGAGCCGTTCGAAGCCCTGCGCGACGCATCCGATCGTATGCTCGAAAAGACCGGTGCGCGGCCGAAGGTGTTCCTGGCCAATCTCGGCAAAGTATCGGACTTCACCGCACGCGCGACGTTCGCAAAGAATTTCTATGAGGCCGGCGGCATCGAGGCGCCGGGCAATGACGGCTTCAAAGACCCGGCGGCCTTGGTGGCCGCATTCAAGGCCTCAGGAACAAAGCTCGCCTGCCTGTGCTCGTCCGACAAAGTCTACGAGAAGGACGCTGTAGCGGCTGCGAAGGCGCTGGCCACCGCGGGTGCAACAGTGCACCTCGCGGGGCGCCCTGGGGAAAACGAAACCAACTGGCGGCAGGCTGGCGTAAAAACCTTCATATTTTCGGGCTGCGACGTGCTTTCGACCTTGCGGGCCACGCATGATATTCTGAGCGTCAAATGAGCCAGGTTCCAGATTTCACGAAAGTCGCCTTCGCCGACGCCGCTGCAGCGGACGGCACGAGTTCGATCGCGCCATGGTCTACGCCGGAAGGCATCACCGTGAAGCCGGTCTACGACGAAGCGGATCTCGCGGGGCTCGATTTCCTCGGTACTTATCCAGGCAAACCACCCTTCCTCCGCGGCCCCTACCCCGCGATGTACGCGGCGCAGCCCTGGACCATCCGTCAATATGCCGGTTTCTCGACGGCGGAAGATTCCAATGCCTTCTACCGGCGCAATCTTGCGGCCGGCCAGAAGGGCCTCTCGATCGCCTTCGATCTCGCCACGCACCGCGGCTACGACAGCGACCATCCACGCGTGTCGGGCGACGTCGGCATGGCCGGCGTTGCGATCGATTCGATCTACGACATGCGCACGCTGTTCTCCGGCATTCCGCTCGATCAGATGAGCGTGTCGATGACCATGAACGGCGCGGTGTTGCCGGTGCTGGCGCTCTACATTGTCGCCGCCGAGGAGCAAGGCGTGCCGCATGAAAAGCTCTCCGGCACGATCCAGAACGACATCCTCAAAGAATTCATGGTGCGCAACACCTACATCTACCCGCCTGGACCTTCCCTACGCATCATCTCCGATATCTTCGCCTACACGTCAGCCGAGATGCCGAAGTTCAATTCGATTTCCGTGTCCGGCTATCACATGCAGGAAGCGGGCGCGACGCAGGATCTCGAACTCGCTTACACGCTCGCCGATGGCGTGGAATATGTGCGCGCCGGCATCAAGGCGGGCCTGACCGTCGACCAGTTCGCGCCGCGCGTTTCATTCTTCTGGGCGATCGGCATGAATTATTTCATGGAAATCGCCAAGCTGCGCGCGGCCCGTATGCTATGGGCGAAGCTGATGAAGCCGTTCAAGCCTGAGGACGCGCGCTCGCTTTCACTGCGCACGCATTGCCAGACCTCGGGCTGGTCATTGGCCGCACAGGATGTGTTCAACAACGTCTCGCGTACGATGATAGAAGCAATGGCGGCCACCCAGGGCCAGACGCAATCGCTGCATACCAACGCGCTCGACGAAGCACTTGCATTGCCCACGGATTTCTCGGCTCGCATCGCACGCAACACCCAGATCGTGCTGCAGCAGGAGGCCGGCGCTACGCGCATCGTTGATCCGTGGGGAGGCTCTTACTACGTGGAGCGGCTCACTTACGAACTCGCGCGCAAGGCCTGGGGCCATATTGAGGAGGTCGAGGGCCTTGGCGGCATGGCAAAGGCCATCGAAGCCGGCATCCCGAAGCTGCGGATTGAGGAAGCGGCCGCGAAAACGCAGGCTCGCATCGATGCCGGCGCGCAATCGGTCATTGGCGTGAATAAATATCAGCCGACCGACGAAGCGCCGATCGAGGTTCTCAAGATCGACAATTCGGCGGTGCGGCAAATGCAGCTCGACAAGCTTGCGCGGCTGAAAGCCGAGCGCGATCCGGCCGCGTTGCAAGAGGCTCTTGACGCCCTTACCCGCGCCGCTGACCGCGGCAACGGCAATCTCCTGGCGCTCGCGATCGAGGCCGCTCGCGCAAAGGCAACCGTGGGAGAGATTTCCTCGGCCCTGGAGAAAGTGTTTGGCCGCCATCGTGCTGAGATCAAAGCGATCACTGGAGTTTACAAGCGGGAGGTCGGCATGACCGGCGCCGTCGAACGCGTTCGTAAAGCCGTCGAAACCTTCGAAGCCGCCGAAGGCCGTCGCCCCCGTCTCCTGGTCGCCAAGATCGGTCAAGACGGCCATGACCGCGGTCAGAAGGTCATTGCCTCTGCCTTTGCCGACCTCGGCTTCGACGTCGATATCGGTCCACTGTTCGCCACGCCGGCGGAAGCCGCCCGTCAGGCCGTGGAAAACGATGTCCACATTCTCGGCGTTTCATCGCTCGCGGCGGCGCATCTCACTCTCGTGCCGGAGCTTAAAACTGAGCTCACCAAACAAGGCCGCGGCGATATCATGATCGTCGTTGGCGGCGTAGTTCCGCCGCAAGATTACGACGCGCTGATGCGAGCCGGCGCCGAGGCGATTTTCCCGCCGGGCACTGTGATCGCCGAAGCCGCGGAGAAGCTTCTCAAGACGCTCAACAAACGTTTGGGCCACGGCAAAGAGGCGGCGGAGTGAAGCATTTCTTTGGTCGCGCTGCGATTGCCGCGGCTTGCGCGCTATCACTTTCAGGCTGTATCGACTCCGCAACTCCGATCCTGTCGGACTCCCAGCCAATCTTCGGTGAGCGCGCACAATTCCAGCTGTACGGCCTGCGCAAGGGCTTCGCTGTTGAACCCGAGCAGGTGACATTCGCCTGGAATAGCACCCTCTATAAGCGTATTCGCGGCGGCCTGCGCGATGTCAGTGCGTTCTCGGTCCATCCGTTCGAGGGCGACGTATTCATTGTTCAGAGCACATCTACGAAGCGCCCCCAGATGACGGAATACGCCGTCATGCGCAAATTGACGGGCGGCGTCTATCAAGTAACCGTCATCGACGAGACTGATGCCGACGAGGCTATGCGTGCCGCGCACTGTGGAAAAGGCGAAAAAAACGATCGGTCGTGCCGGATAACGACGCGGGAGCAGCTATTTGCCTTTGCGCGGGCGACCGCGGCACGGCAAAAAGACGACGGCGGCCTGGCAATCCGCCTGCGGGACGACGGACAAAAGCCGCCGCGCCGGCACTAACGCCGCCGCCGGCAGAGGACATCGATGGCTTCGCGCAACCTGCCGTCTTCCGATCTTGCCCGCGCCATCCACACGGGCGACCGCGCCACATTGGCGCGCGCGATCACGCTCATTGAAAGCAAGCGGGCCGATCATCGCAGCACCGCCCACCGTCTGGTGCAAGAATTACTGCCGTTCACCGGCAAGGCCGTCCGGCTGGGAATCACCGGAGCACCCGGCGCCGGAAAATCGACCACCATTGACGTGCTCGGCACTTATCTCACTGGCAAAGGTCACAAGGTTGCGGTGCTGGCCGTCGACCCGTCCTCGACCCGCACCGGCGGCTCGATCCTCGGCGACAAGACGCGGATGGCGCAACTCGCGAGTGACGCGAACGCTTTTGTACGCCCATCGCCTTCATCCGGCACGCTCGGCGGTGTCGCGGCCAAAACGCGCGAGACAATGCTTGTATGCGAGGCGGCAGGATATGATGTTGTTATCGTCGAAACGGTCGGTATCGGCCAGTCCGAGACCGCCGTCGCAGACATGACGGACTTTTTCCTTGTGCTGATGTTGCCCGGTGCGGGCGATGAATTGCAGGGCCTGAAAAAAGGCATCGTCGAACTCGCCGACATGATCGCCGTCAACAAGGCGGACGGCGACAATATGGAGCGCGCGAAGGTCGCCGCGGCGGAATATCGTGCGGCGCTGAACATCCTGACACCGCATTCCGCGGCCTGGTCCCCGCCGGTTCTCACCTATTCGGCATTGACGGGCAACGGAATTGCCGAATTGTGGGCGCAGATCATCGCGCACAAGGACAAGATGACCGCATCAGGCGATCTGTCAGCGCGACGGCGCGACCAGCAGGTCAAATGGATGTACTCAATGCTTGAAGAACGCCTCACCGCGCGCCTGCGCAGTGATCCGTCGGTGCGTGGCAAACTCAAGACGGCGGAGGCACAGGTCGCCGCCGGTAAGCTGGCCCCAACTCTGGCCGTGGAAGAAATCGCAAAATTGCTGGGCGTCTAAATGGCGCTCACCATCCTTGTCACCGGTTTTGGCCCATTTCCCGGTGCGCCGTTCAACCCCACAGGACCATTGGTCGAGCGCCTTGCGCGTCTGCGGCGGCCGGCGCTGGCCGACATTACAATCGTCCCCCACATCTTTTCGACCAGCTATGCCGCTGTTGATCGCGAACTTCCCAGGCTGATCTCGGAATACAGGCCAAACGCACTATTGATGTTCGGGCTCGCGGCGCGAACAAAATCGCTGCGCGTGGAGACGCGCGCGCGCAATGCGCTGGCGCTCCTGTCCGATGCCTCAGGTCTGTCGTTGCGCCGAAACTCCATTCTCCCTGGCGGCCCCGGTGCTTTGCCGCTGCCGGCCCAAACGCGGCCCTTGCTAGCTGCCGCGCAAAACGCACGGGTACCCATCATGCTGTCGCGCGATGCCGGGCGCTATCTGTGCAATTATCTATGCTGGCGCGCAGCCGAGGCCTCCCGCAATCACGATGTCCTGCGGCTGGCCATCTTCGTCCACGTTCCAGCTATTCCGCGGGCGATCAGACCACGGACAGAAAAACACCGGCTGACCCTTGACGATCTCACCCGCGCGGGAAGTCGAATTCTGTTGGCATTGGTTGCGGCAGCACGGCGTTAACCTCCCGGGCGCATGATCCGTATCATGATCCGCGCTTTGACAATCAATCGCCGGCAATTCCTGATGGGTAGTGCCGCCACGCTCATCGCGCCGCTTTCGGCCTATGGCCTTGACGCCGCGCAATTCGGCCTGCACGCAGGCTCGCCCGACGACCAGAGCCGTGCATTCCAGCGCGCACTCGACCAGGCAGCGCGTATGCGCGCGCCGCTTGTTCTTGCGCCGGGTGTCTACCGCGCCGGCGACCTCAACCTTCCGGCCGGCGCTCAGCTTTTTGGCGTGCGCGGCGCAACGCGCCTGATCATGACCCGCGGACCGTCGCTACTGTCCACTGAAGGTGGCGACAGCATCACGTTATCGGGACTGACGCTCGAGGGTGGCGGTCAGGCTTTGCCACAAAACCGTGGACTTGTGCATTTCACGGCGGCAAAAGGTGTCAAAATCGTCGACTGCACCATCATTGATCCCCGCGGCAATGGTGTCACGCTCGAGAGTTGCGAAGGCAGCGTTGTTGCCAGCACGATTACCGGCGCGGCCGACAACGCCTTGTTTTGCGTCGACAACACCGGCCTCGTTATTAGCGGCAATACGATCCGAAATTCCGGAAATGGCGGCGTTCGCGTATGGCAGAGCGCCAAGCGTCACGACGGCAGCATCGTTGCGGACAACACGATCGAGGATACCGCAGCGCGCTCCGGTGGCACCGGTGAGAATGGCAACGCCATCAATGTTTTCCGTGCGGCCGACGTTATCGTTCGCAACAACATGATTCGCCGCGCCGCGTTTTCCGCCGTCCGCGGCAATGCCGCCTCTAATATTCAAATCGTCGGCAACAATTGTGCCGAACTCAAAGAGACCGCAATGTATGCTGAGTTCGATTTCGAGGGCGCGGTTGTTGCGGACAACGTGATCGACACCGCCGAAAACGGAATCGCCATCACGAACTTCAACAACGGTGGGCGCCTCGCAACCGTGCATGGCAATCTCCTGCGCAATGTCGGTGTGCGGAGGCCGGATAACCCGCCCGAAGGTGCCGGCGTCGGCATTGGTGTCGAAGCGGAAACCGCGGTGACCGGCAATGTGATCGAAAACGCACCTTACGCAGGCATCCGCCTCGGCTTTGGTCCCTACCTGCGCAATGTGACGGCGAGTGGAAACGTCATTCGTGACGCCGGGATCGGAATTGCTGTATCGGTCGTGCAGGGTGCCGGCGGCGCCACGATTTCGGGCAATATCATCCAAAGCGCCAAACACGGCGCGATCGTCGGAATGGAATGGCACAAGCCGGTGACCGGCGACCTCCTCCAGGACGGCGCCGAGCGCTATTCGCAGCTCAAGCTCAACGGAAACCAGGCGCGCTGAACACGACACCCGGACACATTGCCGTGTTTTAATGATAGATCCGCCGGGTTGCCTCGCTTAGGCCGCGAACCCATTTATAGTTCTGGCGCCATGCCGATCATCCGCCGCACCCGCAAACGCACGACCGTCATGCTCGTCATTTTCGCTCTATTTTTCGGCCCTATCCTCGCCCGCGCCGCCTTCTACGCTGCCAGCAGCGAGCCACGGTCGTGGCGCGATGCCGATTGGTCGAGTACCGGACTGCTGCCAAAGGCAAGCGCTGATCCGCATGCGCGCGTGATCGTATTCACCGGCACTGCCGGCGCCTGGAAAGGCATTTTCGCCGTGCATAGCTGGATCGTTCTCAAGCACGCGGATGCCACTAAGTGGACGCGCTACGACGTCGTTGGTTGGGGCGAGCCGGTCCGCACCAATAATTGGCCGGCCGACGGACGCTGGTTCGGAAACCTACCGGTGGCGATTGCGGACGTAGTCGGCGCCGATGCCGAAAAGCTGATTCCCCGCATCGAAATGGCAATCGCCAATTATCGTTTTGCGCGCGCTGGCGACTACCGGATCTGGCCTGGGCCGAACAGCAACAGTTTTGTCGCTACAATCCTGAGGTCGGTACCCGAACTTGGCACTAGCCTCCCCTCCAATGCCGTCGGGCGCGATTTTCGCGATGGCGTTTATGCCGGCCTGACTGACAGCCGGACTGGAATTGAGCTCAACTTGAACGGTCTTGCGGCCGTAAAAGTTGGCTGGGTTGAAGGTATCGAATTTAATTTGCTTGGCTTGGTCGCCGGAATCGATTTGCGGTATCCGGGTTTCAAGCTGCCGGGCTTTGGCCGTATCGGCCTTGGGTCGCCGGTCGCAACTGCATTGGCGCGCTGAATTTCATAGCTTGCATGCTGATTTGTCGTGCCGCCAACTCAGTGGGGTTACGTAGCCGCGTGCTCCATGGCAAGTTGTCAACGCAAGCGAGGATTCCCATGCGCAACACGTTGCCGTTGCTCGACAAGATACGATTTCCGGCCATCCGGCGCGGCAAGCTGGAAACGCTGCAGATCAACGTCGGCTATCGCTGCAACCAGTCCTGCGTCCATTGTCACGTCAATGCCGGCCCCAACCGAACTGAAGAAATGGCCGGAGCGGTCGCCGACCTGGTCCTTGACTACCTTCGCCGTCAAAAGATACCCACACTCGACATTACCGGTGGCGCGCCCGAGCTAAATTCGCATTTCCGGCGGTTGGTACGCGAGGCGCGCAAACTCGGCGTCAAAGTGATGGACCGCTGCAATCTCACGATCCTGGAGCAGCCGGGCCAGGAGGATCTCGCCGAATTTTTGGCGAGCGAGCACGTCGAAATTGTCGCCTCTATGCCGTGCTATCTGCGGGATAATGTCGAACAACAACGTGGCAAAGGCGTTTTCGACGGTTCGATCCGCGGACTTAAACGGCTCAACAAAATCGGTTACGGGCGTGACCCTGAACTGCCGCTTCACCTGGTCTACAACCCGCAGGGCCCGTCGCTGCCTCCCGGGCAAGCCACGCTGGAGGCCGATTACAAGCGAGTGCTTGGCGAGCAACACGGCATTATCTTCAACAAGCTGTACGTGCTCGCCAACATGCCGATCCAGCGCTTCGGGTCGATGCTAGTCACACGCGGTGAATTCGAAAGCTACCTGGGTGTACTGCAAGACGCCCATCTCGACGCCAATCTTGCTGGCGTGATGTGTCGCAAACTGCTTTCGGTAGATTGGCGAGGCTATGTCTACGACTGTGACTTCAACCAGATGCTTGGCCTGCCAATGGCGCGCGGGCAAAGCAGACATGTTCATTTGGCTGACCTGCTTGACGACATGATCGACGGTAACCCGATCCGCGTCGCAGGACATTGTTACGGCTGTACGGCAGGACAAGGCTCGAGCTGCGGAGGCGCATTAAACGAGGCTGCGGAATGACCTTGTCGATCATCGTGCCGGTCCTCGATGAGGCCACCGGAATCGAGGCCACCCTGACGGCCCTTGCGCCCTATCGGGCGCGCGGCTGCGAGCTGATCGTGGTTGACGGTGGAAGCCGGGATGGTACGTCTGACTTGGCGAGCCCCCTTGCCGACCGCGTGCTCGCCGCTCCGCGCAGCCGTGCCACCCAAATGAACGCTGGCGCTTCAGTCGCGCGCGGAGACATACTTCTTTTTCTGCACGCCGATACGAAACTGCCCGCGAACGCAGATAGCCTGATACACGACGGCCTCGCGCAATCTGGCCGCGTATGGGGCCGCTTCGACGTTCGTTTCGATCGAGACGGGATCATGCCGCTGATAGCCGCAATGATGAACCTGCGCTCGCGCCTGACCGGCATCGCGACCGGCGACCAAGCGGTTTTTGTCACCCGGGCCGCATTCGACGCGGTCGGTGGCTTCCCTGCGCAGCCTCTGATGGAAGATATCGCGCTCTCGGCGCGCATCAGGCGCCTCAGCCGCCCGGCATACATCGGCGCTTGCGTCACGACATCTGCACGCCGCTGGCGACAGCGAGGTATCGTGCGTACAGTTCTTCTGATGTGGCGCCTGCGCCTCGCTTATTTCCTTGGTGCCGATCCGGCGCGCCTCGCGCGCCAATACGGCTATGCCGACTGATCGTCCGGTTTCGATCGCAATTCTGGCGAAAGCTCCTGTTCCCGGGCGCGTCAATACGCGGCTTATTCCCGCGATCGGAGCGCATGCCGCAGCGGTGCTCCATGAGCGGCTGACAGAGCGGGCAGTTGCAACCGCGCTCGCCGCCGGTGTCGGCCCGGTAACGTTGTGGTGCGCACCCGATGCCACTCACAGCACGTTTCTCAAATTGGTGACGCAGCAACGCATCATTCTCAAACGGCAGCCTGAAGGCGACCTTGGTGTGCGCATGCTGGCGGCTACCGCGGCCACCAGCGGCCCTGTGCTCGTGATCGGCACCGATTGTCCTGCATTAACCGAATTGCACTTACGCGGGGCAGCAAATTCGCTACGCGAGGGCAATGATGTCGTCATTATCCCGGCTGAGGACGGCGGCTATGTTCTGATCGGCACTTGCACAGCGCAGCCGGCGATTTTTGCCGGTATTGAATGGGGCACGAGCACGGTGCTCGCCGAGTCCCGTGCGCGCATCATCGAGGAGCGCCTGGTATTGATGGAGCAGCCTCCGCTCTGGGACGTCGACACAGAGGCCGACCTCGCCCGGCTCGAGCGGGAGTTTCCCGACCTTAAATTGTAATCGTTATTGCAGCCGTATCAGGATCAATCCGCAGACAATCAGACACGCCGCGATGATACGAACGGCGCGCAGCGGTTCCTTCAGCACGACGACAGCGATGACGGCGCCAAAAAGTACACTCGTTTCGCGAAGTGTGGCGACGACCGCGATGGGTGCCACCGTCATCGCCCAGATTGCCGTACCGTAAGAAAGAAATTGCAGCGCGCCTCCGGCAAACCCGCGTTGCCAGTACTGCCGCATCGCCGGGATCACGTCGCGCCCGTCGCGAAAAAGGGCATAAGGCACCATGACGACCGCGATGCCGACGAACAACCATACCGAATAAGCATTCGGATTGACGGAAAGCCGTGCGCCGACACCATCAACCACCGAATAGCCGCAGACGGTCAGTGCCGTGAAAAATGCAAAGCCGATCGCACGACGGTCAACGCGCGCCAGATCACGTCCGCCTCGCGCCGACAGCAACAGGACGCCAGCGACCAGGACAAATATGCCGATCCAGCCGATAACGCTCAGCCTCTCACCGATAAACAATGAGGTCACGGTCGCCGTCATCAATGGTGCCGCGCCACGCGCTATCGGATAGACCTGTCCAAGATCGCCTGTACGGTAGGTCTCTATCAGCGAGGCGAAATAGACGAGATGAATTGCGACCGACGCGACCAGCCATGGCCAGGCGGCCCAGGCCGGCACGCCAAACAGCGGAACGAAAGCCAGGGCCACGACACCCGAACCTATCGAGATCAATGTTGTGGTCGAGAGCGGGTCCAATCCGACCTTGATCAGAGCATTCCAGCCAGCATGGCAGGCAGCGGCAAGCAAAACGGCGAGGAAGACGAAATTTTCCATCACAAGCGCATGTCAGCCGCTCGTGCCGCCCGCGCGCAGATTTTGGTCATCGATACCTCAGCAAAATCGCGCAGCCCCGGGAATCGGCAAGTGCATAAGGCATCTTTATAAGCAGGTGCGGACTTTTCAATATACGGGTGGAGGGCGACTGCCCTACCATTTCCGCCGGAAAGCGGACGGCTTACCGAACAGGGCGCCTTATGGCCGCAGGACGTCGCATTTTTCGAATTGGCACGGGCGCGGGTTTTGCGGCCGACCGGCTCGATGCAGCCATCGATCTGGCGCGCCGCGGCGAACTCGACGTCCTGGTGCTGGAATGTCTTGGCGAGCGCACGGTCGCTTTCGCTCACCGCGATCGCCTGGCCGATCCGCGACGAGGCTACAATCACCTGCTCGATCGGCGCATGTGTGCATTGTTACCGGTATGTCAGGCGTCGGGAACGACCATCATCACGAACATGGGCGCCGCAAACCCGCGCGCGGCGGCCGAGCGCACGCACGAAATCGCGCGCGATCTTGGCATCTCCGGCCTCAGAATCGCTTGCATCGAAGGTGATGACGTCAGTGGCCTCGTGAGCGCCGATCAACATTTCATGGACGAACCTGGAACGATTGCGACAATCCAGCACCAGATTGTCGGCATGAACGCCTATCTGGGCGCCGACGCGATAGTTCCGGCGCTCGATACCGGCGCAGACGTCGTAATCGGCGGGCGGCTTGCCGACCCATCGATGTATCTTGCTCCGCTGATGCGTCACTTCGGCTGGAAGAACAACGACGTGGACTCACTTGCATCAGGTACGCTGGTTGGACACCTGATGGAATGCGGCATGCAAATCACGGGCGGGTACTTTGCCGACCCGGGAATCAAGGACGTTCCCGATCTCGCGCGGTGCGGCTATCCGATTGCGGAGGTGTCGGAAAATGGCAGCGCTGTCATCACCAAATTGCCCGGCACAGGAGGTTGCGTCACCGAGGCGACCGTCAAGGAGCAGTTACTTTACGAGGTCCACGACCCGGCAAAATACCTGACACCTGATGTCACCGCAGATTTCAGCCATGTGCAGATCAAGGACCATGGTGACGATCGTGTGCAGGTTTCAAATGCCGCGGGGCAGCCGCGGCCCGACCATCTCAAGGTCACGGTCGGCTTCGACGCCGGTGTTCTCGCGGAAGCAGGTGTCAGTTATGCAGGCCCCTCGGCGAGCGCACGCGGGCGACTTGCGGCCGAAATTGTCGAAAGCAGGCTCAAAAGCGTGCACAGACTCAAATCGGACATCCGCATCGATTTGATTGGGGCTGGATCACTTTTCGCCACGGCGGGCAAGGTGAGCCCCGACAGCGAAGATGTCAGGCTTCACGTTGCAACCCGGACGGCCAACCGCGAGGAAGCCGAACTCCTGTTGTGGGAGGTCGAAGCGCTGCTGTGCTGCGGGCCTGCCGGTGGTGGAGGATTTCGTGGCGTCATTACGCCCGCCATTATGACCAAATCTGTCCTGATCGATCGCGCGATCGTCCGCCCGACATTTGAGACGCTCGAGACATGAGCCCGATTCACAGAAACGAACGAAACCTTGTGCGCGACATTGCCCACGCGCGCGCCGGAGACAAAGGTAATACGTCGAACGTGAATGTCTGGGTTTACGACTCCGCTGATTTCGAGCTGCTCAAGCGCAACCTGACGGTGGAACGCATCAAACGTGAGTTCCCCCAACTCGTTCGCGGAAATGTGTCGCGCTACGTGATCGAGCACCTGCACGGGCTGAATTTCGTGATGCACGACGCTCTTGAAGGCGGCGTGAATGCGTCGCTCAACCTCGACTCACACGGCAAATCGTGGAGCTACTTGATCCTGGGTCTCGCGCTCGAGAGTTGATGGCCCCACCCTCATGCTTTCGCGGCTGCGGGCGCCCATAACTTCGGGCCCGCGCGCTCATACTGCGGTGGCCGCGCCACCTCGGCGCCCAGGACCTTCGCCGCATGCCAGCCCCAATGCGGATCGTCGAGGAAGCACCGCGCCATCGACACCAGGTCGGCCTGCCCTTTAGCCACGATATCCTCGGCGTGCTCGGGCTTTATGATCAGGCCGACTGTCCGGGTCGCAATGCCTGCTTCTTTTTTCACGCGCGCGGCAATGGGTACGTTATAGCCGGGCTCCGTGGGATTGCGGATATCGGCGGCGACACTACCGGATGATATGCAGATGAAATCGAGGCCCTCGCTCCTGAGTGCCTTGGCGATCGCCACCGCGTCACCTGCCGTGAGGCCGCCCTCGCGCCAGTCGCTGCCTGTAATGCGCGCGCCCAATGGCACGCTCTTCGGCACAACAGCGCGCACCGCGCGTGCAATAGACAGCGGAAAGCGGAGCCTGTTCTCAAACGAACCGCCATATTGATCGCCGCGCTTGTTTGAGATCGGCGACATGAAGCCATGCATGAGATAGCCGTGCGCCATATGCAGTTCGATTTCATCAAATCCGATGCGCAGCGCGCGCTGCACCGAAGCGACAAACGCCGACCGCACGCGTTCCATGTCGGTTTCAGTGACTTCGCGCGGCGTGTGCCAGCCCTCACCGAACGGAATTGGCGAGGCCGCGATGGTCGGCCACGGATCGGCGTCGGGATTGAGTGCACTGGCGCCTTCCCAGGGACGCTGGGCCGAACCCTTGCGGCCAGAATGGGCAATCTGGATGCCAAATCTGGCGCTGCCCATGCGCCGCGCCTGCCGAATTACGCGGGCCAACGCGGCTTCGTTGTCGTCGGAATAAAGGCCCAGGCAGCCATGCGTAATTCGACCCTGGCGCTCGACGTGGGTGGCCTCCACTACCACCAACGCGGCGCCCGAGTGGGCCAGCATGCCGAGGTGCATGAGGTGCCAGTCATTCGCACAACCGTCGTCGGCCGAATATTGGCACATGGGCGAGACCACAATGCGGTTGGCGAGCTCGAGTCCCGCCATCCGAAAAGGCGTGAAGAGGGTACTGGACATGATTTTGTTTCGGCTCTGGCTGGACTGCGCTGGACCTTAGCGCTGCTGGATGGATTTCAGATACGCAATGATGGCACCGACATCGCGGGCGTCAAACGAGAATTCAGGCATGTCAGGGTGGCCGGACATTATGCCCTCGCCCAGCGCCTCTTCAAGCGACTCGATCGGGTACCGCTGCCCGAGCGTGCGGAACGGAGGAGCACCTTTATCGCGACTTTCGCCGCTGCGACCGACAGCATGGCATGGTGCACATGTGCGCGTCAGCAATTCTTCGCCGCGCTTGAGGTTTTGGGCAAAGGCGTCGCGCGATGGAATCGTGACCAGGCCCGCCGCCGCGAGGGCCATTCCGCACATAAGCGTCAAGTGACCGCTTGAAAATCGCTTGTCGCGTTCGCCGAGTGCTGACCCGCGAGTTCGGCCCAGAGCGTCGCCGCACGTTCGGCCTCGCGCAACTGCAACTTGAATTGTTCCTCGGCGTAGTACCATTTCCATCGACCGCTGCGGGCAAGCTCGCCGACGTAGGCGAGCCGGCGTTGCGCCAAGGCATGCCATTTCTCGGCGATCTTGTCGAAACGAACCCCGCTTTGCACAGCCGCCATTGAGTGCCCCCCGGCACGCGCGCATTCGGCAATCGAACGACGCCACGCATCGACGACAACCAAAAATTGCACGAAAACAACGGCATACAGCTTGTGGAAACCACAACCATGTAAGCCGATTCGCGGTGGTTTCAAAGAGTCTGAATTCGCCCTAGAGGCGGATGCGCAGCTTGTTCGCGATTTCGCCGATAATGCCGCGCCTGAACAGAAGCACGCAGGCTACGAAAATCGCGCCCTGGATGACCAATACCCATTCCCCGATCGGAGCGAGCTTGAATTGCATGACCAGAATCACGAAAGCGCCGACCACAGGTCCAAAGATCGTCCCAAGGCCGCCGACGAGCGTCATCAACACGACTTCACCCGACATCGGCCAATTCACATCGGTAAGCGAAGCCAGCTGCAGCACGATCGCTTTCGTTGCGCCGGCGAGCCCTGCAAGCGTCGATGACAATACGAACGCAACCAGCTTGTAGCGATCGGTCTTATAGCCCAGCGAAATTGCGCGTGTCTCATTCTCGCGGATCGCCTTCAGGACATCTCCGAACGGCGAATGAATGATGCGATAGATAAATAAAAAGCCTCCGAGAAAAACAACAAGTACCAGCGCGTACATTGCCATATCGTTGTGGAGATCGATCAGTCCGAACAGGCGGCCGCGCGGAACGCCCTGGATGCCATCTTCACCACCGGTGAATTTGGCCTGTAAGGCAAAGAAATACATCATCTGTGCCAGCGCCAGGGTGATCATGGCGAAATAGATTCCCTGCCGCCGGATGGCCAACGAACCGGCCACAAGACCGCACACCGCGCCTGTCGCCGTTCCGGTCAGGATCGCAAGCTCCGGCGAAAAACCCCAAGCCTTGGCCGCATATGCGGACAGATAGCTCGCCCAACCGAAATAGAGCGCATGCCCGAACGACAGCAACCCGACATATCCGATCAGCAGATTGAAAGCGCAAGCAAACAGCGCAAAACACATCGCCTGCATCAGGAAGAGCGGATAGGTCACAAATGGCGCAATCACCAGCAGCCCGACCAGAACGGCGAAACCGATCGCCTCGCTATATGTGCGCAAGGTCGACGGTTTCCTGGTGAGCGGATCGACGACGCGCTCCATCACGCTCTCCGTCCGAACAAGCCGGCCGGGCGCACCAGCAGCACGATGGCCATGATGACGAAAATGACCGTGTTCGATGCTTCGGGGAAGAACACTTTGGTCAAGCCTTCGACCACACCCAGTCCGAAGCCGGTGATAATGGCACCCAGAATCGACCCCATGCCACCGATCACCACCACCGCGAACACCACAATAATGAGTTCGGAGCCCATCTGCGGCGATACGTTATAGATCGGCGCCGCCATCACGCCGGCGAAGGCGGCAAGCGCGACGCCGAAACCATAGGTGAGCGTAATCATGCGCGGCACGTTGATGCCAAATGCACGCACCAGCGTCGGGTTTTCAGTTGCGGCGCGCAGGTAAGCCCCAAGCCGCGTTCGTTCGATGATGAACCATGTGCCGATGCAGATCGCCAAGGAAGCAACGATGACCCAGGCGCGATAATTGGGCAGAAACATGAAGCCAAGATTGCGCCCGCCCTGCAGCGATTCAGGAACCGTGTAAGGCAAGCCTGCGGAACCAAAATAGTTTCGCGCGACACCCTCGAAGATCAGCGCCAGGCCAAAGGTGAGCAACAGCCCATAAAGATGGTCGAGCTTGTACAGCCATTGAAGAAAGACACGCTCGACGACGATGCCCGTAATGCCGACGATAATCGGCGCAATGATCAATGCCGGCCAGTAGCCAAGTCCGGAATATTGCAGGATCAGATAGGCCGCAAAGGCGCCCATCATGTACTGGGCGCCGTGGCTGAAATTGATGATGTTCAGCATGCCGAAGATAACGGCCAGTCCCAGGCTCAACAGCGCATAGAACGAGCCGTTGATCAGGCCGATCAACAATTGCCCGAACAAGGCCTGCGAAGGGATGCCGAAAATTTCGATCATGGTTTACCGCGAGATTGAGGGGCGGACGATGAGCCCGCCCCTGTTGTCTCGATGCACGATCAGCCGCTCACCAGCGGGCACTTGCCTTCGTTAAGCGGACGGAAGGCTTCGTTTGCCGGAATGGTTGCGCGGGTTTTGTAAAAGTCGCCGGGATATTTCGATTCCGACGGCTTCTTCACTTCGAACAAATAAGCCGGGTGAATGACACGGCCGTCGGCGCGGACTTCGCCTTTGCCGAACAGCGGATCGTCGGTCGGGATCGACTTCATCTTGGCGACGACTGACTTGCCATCATGCTCGCCCGGGCCCATGGCCAGACGCGCCTTCAGGTAGTGCGTGATGCCGGCATAGACACCCGCATGGATCATCGTGGGAAACTTGCCGGCTGCCGCACCCGCCTCATGCCAACGCTTGGTCCAGGCGCGGTTTGCGTCGTTTGCATCCCAATACCAGGTCTCCGTCAGCACCAGGCCCTGCGCGGTCGGCAAACCGAGCGCCGCCACGTCGCTGGCGAAGACCAGCAAGCCGGCCAGGCTTTGCCCGCCCTTGACGATGCCGAACTCGGCCGCCTGCTTGATCGAGTTGATCGTGTCACCGCCCGCATTCGCCAGGCCGATCACCTTGGCCTTGGACGATTGCGCCTGCAGCAGGAACGACGAGAAGTCATTGGTGTTGAGCGGATGACGGACCTTGCCGAGCACCTTGCCACCGTTTTTCTCAACGACCGCAGCGGTGTCGGTCTCAAGGGCGTGACCGAACGCATAGTCCGCGGTGAGGAAGAACCAGGTGTCGCCACCGGTCTTCACCATCGCCTTGCCTGTGCCGTTCGCAAGCATCCAGGTGTCATATGTCCAGTGCACCGTGTTTGCATTGCACTTCTCACCGGTCAGGGTCGAAGCAGCGGCGCCGGACACGATGAAGATCTTGTTCTTCTGGTTGGCAATCTGGCTGACCGCCAGCGCGACACCCGAGTTCGGTACGTCGATGATCATGTCGACCTTGTCGACGTCGTACCACTGGTTGGCGATCTGTGAGCCGATATCCGGCTTGTTCTGGTGATCGCCACTGATCATCTCGACTTTCACATTGGGATGATCCTTGGTGAAGTCAGCGATCGCCAGTTTGGCAGCGGCGACCGAACCCGGGCCGCCGATGTCGGCATAGAGGCTCGACATGTCGCTCAGCACGCCTATCTTCACGTTCACCTGCTGGGCGTTAGCCCCGCCGCAGGCGAGAACCGCGGCGAATGCCGCGAGTCCCAGGGCTTTTCTCATTAACGCGTCCTCCTTGTTGGTTTATTCCAATTGCTATTAGCCGCTCACCAGCGGGCAGCCCCCGTCCTTCAGCGGTCGGAAAGCCTCGTCGGCCGGGATCGTGGCGCGGAGCTTATAGAAGTCGCCGGGATATTTGGACTCTTCCGGCTTCTTCACCTCGAACAGGTAGGCCGGGTGCAACTTACGGCCGTCCGCACGAATTGTGCCTTTGCCGAACAGTGGATCGTTGGTCGGCAGCTTTTTCATTTCCGCGACCACCGCCTTGCCGTCTGCAGCGCTTTTTAGCGCGGCAACCGCCTTGAGATAGTGAAGGGTGCCGGCATAAACGCCCGCCATATTCATGTTCGGAACTTTGCCCTTCGAATTGCGCTCCTTGTCCCAGCGCTTGGTCCAGGCGCGGTTGGCATCATTGAGATCCCAGTACCAGGTTTCGGTGAGCATCAGCCCCTGCGCAGTCTGCAGACCGAGCGCGCCGACGTCGGGAGCAAATACCAGGAGGCCGGCAAAGTTCTGCCCGCCCTTGGCAATGCCAAATTCAGCACCCTGCTTGATCGCGTTGATGGTGTCGCCACCGGCGTTGGCGAGGCCGATCACCTTTGCCTTCGACGACTGTGCTTGCAGAAGGAAGGAAGAGAAATCGTTGGTGTTGAGCGGGTGACGAACTTTGCCGAGCACCTTGCCGCCATTCTTGAGCACCACCGCTTCGGTGTCGCGCTCGAGCGCATGACCGAAAGCGTAGTCAGCGGTCAGGAAGAACCAGGTGTCGCCACCGTTCTTGACCACCGCCTTGCCGGTGCCATTGGCGAGCATCCAGGTGTCATAGGTCCAGTGCACCGTGTTCGGACTGCATTTCGGCCCGGTCAGGTCCGAGCTTGCGGGGCCGGAACCGACAAAGACTTTGTTCTTCTGCCTGGTGATTTCACTGATGGCGAGCGCGACACCCGAATTCGGCACATCGACGATCATGTCAACATGGTCGACGTCGTACCATTGGTTGGCGATCTGCGAGCCGATATCCGGCTTGTTCTGGTGATCGGCGCTGACCACTTCGACTTTGACGTTCGGATGATCCTTCATGAAATCGGCAACCGCGAGCTTGGCGGCGATCACCGAACCCGGGCCAGTGTCATCTGCGTAAAGGCTCGACATATCGGTCAGCACACCGATCTTGACGTTGACCTGCTGGGCCGCAGCGGCGCTGCAAGCCAGCATGGTGGCGAGGACTGCCAGGCTCATTGTTTTCTTCATTTGTCGTTCCTCCCTGTTCTCCTGGTTTTACGGCTAGTTTTCACACCCCTAGATAATCGTGCAGCTTCTCCACATTGGCGTCCAGTTCGGCATTGGCGAACTGATCGATGATGCGGCCATGTTCCATGACGTAGTAGCGGTCCGCAACGGTCGAGGCGAAACGGAAATTCTGCTCCACCAGCAGGATGGTAAAGCCTTGCTCCTTGAGGGCCCGGATCGTCTTGCCGATCTGCTGGATGATAACGGGCGCAAGGCCTTCGGTCGGCTCATCGAGCAGCAGGAGCCGCGCGCCGGTACGCAGAATGCGGCCTATCGCCAGCATCTGCTGCTCGCCGCCGGAGAGTTTCGTGCCCTGGCTCGACCCCAGCCGCTCCTTGAGATTGGGGAACAGGGCAAAGACCTGATCAACCGTAAGGCCGCCCGGCTTGACCACGGGCGGAAGCATCAGGTTTTCCTCGACACTAAGGCTGGCGAATACGCCGCGTTCCTCAGGGCAGAAAGCGACCCCTGCGCGCGCAATCCGGTCAGACGTGCGGTCGATCAGCTCTTCACCGTGGAAGAGTACGGAACCGGCACGATGACCGACGATACCCATGATTGATTTCAGTGTCGTGGTCTTGCCGGCGCCATTGCGCCCGAGCAGCGTGACGACCTCGCCCTCGTGTACATCGAAGGCCACGCCATGAAGGATGTGAGACTCGCCATACCAGGCTTGCAGATCCTTGATCGCGAGCATCGGTGCGCGCACGTCAAGCATGCCCGACTCCCATATAAGCCTCGCGAACCTCGGGATTGCTCGACACGGTGTCGTAATCCCCTTCCGCCAGCACGCGACCGCGCGTGAGCACGGTGATGTGGTCAGAAAGATCTGCAACGACCGACAAATTGTGCTCGACCATGAGAACTGTACGATCAGCCGACACGCGTTTGATCAGTTGCGCAACCCGATCGATATCCTCGTGCCCCATGCCCGCCGTGGGTTCGTCGAGCAACAGCATTTCCGGATCGAGCGCGAGCGTTGTGGCAATTTCCAGCGCGCGCTTGCGCCCGTATGGCAGCTCGACGGCCGTCCAGTCTGCGACCGACGACAGGCCGACATCCGCAATCAATTCCATCGCGCGTCCGTTCAAATTATTGAGCACTGACGTCGAACGCCAGAAATCGAAAGATCCACCCCGCGCGCGCTGCAATGCGATGCGTACGTTCTCCAGCACCGTCATGTGCGGAAACACGGCCGAAATCTGAAACGAGCGCACGAGACCAAGACGCGCGATCTCAGCCGGCTGGGTCGCGGTGATATCCTGCCCCTTGAACAGGATGCGGCCTCGCGTCGGGCTGAGGAATTTGGTGAGCAGATTGAAACAGGTGGTCTTGCCGGCCCCGTTCGGCCCGATCAAAGCGTGGATGGTCCCACGCTTGACGCGCAGGCTCACGCCGTTGACGGCGACAAAGCCGGCAAATTCCTTCGTAAGACCCTCGGTCTCGAGGATCATGTCTTCACTCATACGCAGCAACCCCTCTTCCTGCATTCTTGGCAGGTTTTCGCGTCACGCGGCAAGGCCTACTAAAGGTTCGGGGTTGCCTCTAAGTGGCTGATAGTATTGATTGTGCCGGGGCAGGCCTGACCAGCGGAATAGGCAATAGCGACCAGGTCACGCGGCCGTGGCGTCGGCTTCTCGTTTGGCGATATTGGCCAGGATTTCAGCGCCGCGATTGGCCGCCGGCAACCCGCGGAAAAGAAAGCAGAGGCTCACAACCGCCTGCATCTCCTCCCAACTGGCGCCGGCGCGGCGGGCGGCAATGGCGTGCAGTTGCGCAGCATCGCTCATGTCCATGAGAAGCATCCCGAACAGCATCAGTTGCGCGGTCTTCACGTCGAAACATTTCGGATACATCGCGTGCTCGCGCATTTTCTCCTGCAGGTCGAGCAGGGCCGGATCGAGCGCACCGGTCACCGCCATGCGCGCTTCAATGCGCGGCGGGACAAAGCCGATCAGCTCGGCGTATATCGCGCTGCGCTTGTCAGCCGAAACATTTTTGTCGGCGTAAGGGCCGATGCGCTCGCGCACCGCTTTGGCATCGATCCTCGGAGGCAGAGCCATGAGATCGCTCCTCTTTAGAAGAACACCGGAAATTTCGGTGCCTCAGCGCCCTCGCCTGCGACATCGGGCGTCGCGTATTGAATGAAGCTCTCGGGCAGCTGGGCGCCCCAATAGGTGCCGGCGCCACGCTCCTCCTCGCTCCAGGTCACCGGCTCCCAATCAGGCGCCATGACAAGGAAGCTGCCGGTATAGATTTCCACCCGGTTGCCGCCGGGCTCGTACGTATAAAGATAGAAGCCCTGCGAGTTGTTGTGCTTTGAGGGGCCAGCCTCGATGAATATACCGTTCTCAGTGAGGATATCGGCGGCACGCAGCACGTCGTCGCGATTGTCGACCCAGAGGGAGAAATGATGCAGACGTCCATGCGCCCCTTTCACGTCCACGACGTAGGCGAGCTGGTGATGAATTGCGGTCGGACTCATCCATGAACCGATCTCGGTCTTGCCTTTGTCGAAGCGCACCTGCTCGCGCAGCTGGAATCCGAGCAGCTCCTGGGAAAACCTGCGATTGGCCTCAACATCGCTCGCAAGCAGCGCGAGATGATCGATGCGACGAACGCAGACGCCGCGACCGGTATATTTCTGCGGCAGGTTCTTGAGGGTGGAATGCAGTTGGGCCGGCGCGACGAATTTCTGCTCTTCGTAATAGATCTCCATCGTGTGGCCGTCCGGATCGCGGAAACGAAACGAGCGGCCGCGCCCGAAATCGCCGTTGGTCCAGCCGACATCAAGGCCCGCATCGGCAATTGCCCTGGCGCGCCGCTCGAGCGCCTGCGGACTCGACGTCCGCCATGAAATGCAGCCGACACCTGCATTGCCGGCGGCAGTCAGCTTCAACGTGCTGGTGGCATAGTCTCCATAACCGCGCAGATAGACCGACTGGCCGGCTTCGTGCACCGGCTCCATGCCCAGCAAATCGCGGAAGTACCAGAGGCTCTTTTCGGGCTTGGGCGTGAACAACTCCACGCTTCCGAGATGTGCAATGTCGTGAATTGGCTCCAGCTGCGCCGTCATGACCGCCCTCTTTTGGTTGCCCCGTAACGATTTACCGGGGCCTGGGGCGATGCCTTGATTTAGCGCAAAATTATCCCTTGAACTTCTTGGCCAGCGCGTCAGCGTTGCGCGCAAGCAGCCCAATGTCTGCGCCAACCGCCACGAAAAGATAACCCCAATCGATATAGCGGCGTGCTTCCTCTTCGTTTCCGGTCAGGATGCCGGCTGGCTTGCCGAGCGCCCTGAGGCGTTTCACCGCATCCTCCATCGCCTTCTGCACCTCGGCATGCTGCGGATTCCCGAGGTGGCCGAACGAGGCCGCAAGATCGGACGGGCCGATAAAGACGCCGTCGATACCGTCTACTTTCGCGATCGCCTCCAATTCCTTGAGCGCGATGCGGGTCTCGACCTGCACCAGGACGCAGATTTCGTCGTTCGCCTTGGTCAGATAGCCGGGCACGCGACCGTAGCGGCTCGCGCGCGCCGCAACCGACACGCCGCGAATGCCCTGCGGCGGATAGCGCGTGGACGCGACCGCGCGCTTCGCCTCCTCCACATTCTGCACATAGGGAAACAGCAAAGTCTGCGCGCCGATATCGAGCGCACGCTTGGCCAGCACGGCATCGTTCCAGGCCGGACGAATAATCGGCGTCGCGGTGCCGCGCTGAACAGCCTGCAGCTGCGAGAGCAGATCCGGGATCTCGTTCGGCGAATGTTCGGTATCTAGCAAGATCCAGTCGAACCCGCTTTCGGATATCACCTCGGCCGCAATATTGCTGCACAAGCTCGACCAGAGACCGATCTGCAGTTTTCCGGCGGCGAGTGCGTGCTTGAAGGCATTACGTGGCATGTCCGGCATGATTTGCCTCATACAAACTGAATGGCGATGCCGCCGAGCGCCCCGAAATCGGCATGCAGCGTATCGCCTTTCTGCGCGAACACGACCCGGGTAAATGAACCGGCGAGCACGACGTGTCCCGCCTCAAGCGCGTGACCATGCGGGCCGATTTTGTTCGCGAGCCATGCGACGCCCAGAGCAGGATGACCAAGAACGCCTGCAGCGAGGCCTGTCTCCTCGATTTCCGAATTGCGATACATGATGCCGCCGACCCAGCGCAGATCGACATCGAGCGGGCCGACCGGGCGCCCACCCATTGCAATGCCTGCGGCAGCGCCGTTATCCGCAACGGTATCAACGATCTTGCGCGGATCTTGCAAACGCGCATCGACGATCTCGATCGCCGGCACGACGTATTCCGTGGCGCGCAGGACTTCTGCGAGGCCGACGCCCGGACCCTGCAGTTTTTTTCCCATGATAAAGGCCAGCTCAACCTCGACACGCGGCTTGCAGTAGTCCGCATGTTTCACCTTTGCACCGTCGGCGATCAGCTGATCGTCGAGGATGTAGCCGTAGTCCGGCTCGTCGATCATCGACGAGCGCTGCATGGCCTTCGAGGTGAGCCCGACTTTATGGCCTATCAGCTTCGCGCCGGCCTTGATCTTGCGCTGCGCCACGTCAGTCGAGATTGCGTAGGAATCATCGATTGTGATTCCCGGAAAGGTGATGTGCAGCTGGGTAGCCTGCTTCCGCTCCTTTTGCGCGGTCATCAGGATATCGGCGGCCCTTTTTCGATCGGCATCGGAAAGCATGAGCGATGGTCCCGGCTGGAGGCTGGCGACTGGAAACGACGTTGCGGTGTCAGTGCTTGAGCTTCGAATCAACCTTGAAGCTTGCCTGGGTCTTCTTCGTGATCTCGTCGACCGTTACGCCAGGCGCGAGTTCAATGAGCGTCATGCCGCCTTTTTTGCGGTTGATGGTGAATACGCCGAGATCGGTGATCACCATGTCGACGACGCCCGCGCCGGTGAGCGGCAGATTGCATTTGTGCAAAAGCTTCGGCTCATCCTTGGCGGTGTGCTCCATGATCACTACTACCTTCTTGACGCCGGCTACGAGATCCATGGCGCCGCCCATGCCCTTCACCATCTTGCCGGGAATCATCCAGTTGGCGAGATCGCCGTTTTCCGCGACCTGCATTGCGCCAAGCAGTGCGATATCGATGTGGCCGCCACGGATCATCGCAAATGAATCCGCCGACGAGAAAAAGCTGGTGGTCGGCAGTTCGGTCACGGTCTGCTTGCCGGCGTTGATCAGGTCGGGATCTTCCTCGCCCTCATAGGGGAACGGCCCGAAGCCAAGCATGCCGTTTTCGCTCTGCAATTGCACGGTCATGCCATCAGGAATGTAATTCGACACCAATGTTGGGATGCCGATGCCAAGATTGACGTAGAAGCCATCGCGCAATTCTTTCGCGGCGCGTTCGGCCATCTGATCGCGGGTCCAGGGCATATGATTAAACCTCTTCTCCGGTTGCGGCGGCAGGCACGCGCTTGCGCACCGTGCGTTGCTCGATGTGTTTGACCGCATTGGGCACGTGGACGATGCGCTTAACGTAAACGCCGGGGGTAATGATGTGATCCGGGTTCAATTCACCCGGGCGCACCAGGTGCTCGACTTCGGCGACCGTCACTTTGCCGGCTGTCGCCATCATCGGATTGAAGTTACGCGCGGTCTTTCGATAAACGAGATTGCCTTCGTGATCGCCCATCCAGGCATGAACCACGGACAGGTCCGCAACGATTCCGCGCTCCATGATGTAACGCTCGCCGTCGAATTCCCGCTCTTCCTTGCCCTTGGCGATATCAGTGCCGGCACCAGTACGGGTGAAGAATGCCGGAACGCCCGCCCCGCCGGCGCGAATACGCTCGGCCAGGGTGCCTTGCGGGTTGAATTCGATTTCCAGTTCACCCGCCAGATATTGCTGCGCGAACAGCTTGTTTTCGCCCACGTAGGACGAGATCATTTTCTTGACCTGCCGTGTCTCCAGCAGCAGGCCGAGCCCGGCGCCGTCAACACCTGCATTGTTCGATACAATCGTGAGATTTTTCACGCCGCTATCGCGGATGGCGAGGATCAGCGTCTCCGGAATACCGCAGAGGCCGAAGCCGCCGGCACAGATCAGCATGCCGTCCTTGAGCACGCCGGCCAGCGCGGATTTCGCGTCGGAATAGACCTTCTTCATACGACTCTACCACCCTTCCCGGATCAACAACGTTCTATAGGGACTATGGCGCGGCCAAAACGTCAATTGGCCGTAGGCCCTGCCCAAGCTTAGCGCAGACCCGCATTGCGGGTCACCCCGTTGCGGATATTTGCCACGCCCGCATTTGGCATTATTACAGACAGACGCGTGATCTCCTCCGATAACCGGTCTCACCTTTCGGGATCGCGCGGTAAACCTGCGGACCCCATGCCAAACGTTCTCATTCTTACGGAAGTCCAGGAATCCATGCGCGCCCGTTACAAGGCGATGCTGCTGGATCGATTTCCGCAACTCACGATCAACGTGGTTGGCCATCACACGCTGGTCGATCCGCACATCGCCGACACTGACATCCTGTTGTGTTTCGGACCGCCGATGGCGGACCACGTGGTGCGCGATGCGCGCAAGCTGAAATGGATCCAGTCGCTTGGCACCGGCGTCGACAACATTGTCGATCTGCCATCGCTCGGCAAGGAAGTGCTGGTCACCAATATCCGCGGCATCCACGGGGCGCCGGTATCGGAAGCGACCATCGCCTTCATGCTCTCGCTTGCACGCGACATGCCACGCTCCGTCCACGCACAGGACAACAGCAAGTGGGAACGCTGGCCGTCGCAGCTGCTGTCCGGAAAAACCGTCGGCATTCTCGGCGTCGGGCTGATTGCGGAATATCTCGCCCCGATCTGCAAGACGTTTCATATGAAGGTGATCGGCATCAGCGGCAGCCCGCGCGAAAGTAAAGATTTCGACCGCATGGTCCATCGTAACGATCTCCTGAAAGTTGCGCCCGAGCTTGACTTTCTAGTCGCACTCGCCCCGCTCACGCCGGAAACACGCGGCATCGTCGGCGAAAAATTGTTGAACGCCATGAAGCCGACGGCCTACCTGGTCAATGTCGCGCGCGGCGGCGTGGTCGATGAACCGGCCTTGATGGCCGCGCTTGAGGCTGGAAAAATTGCCGGCGCCGGCCTCGACGTGTTTTCGCAGGAACCGTTGCCGCCCGATAACCCGCTGTGGAAGACGAAGAACGTGACGATCTTCTCGCATCTCGGCGGCTATTCGCAGGGCTATGAGGACCGCGCCATGCCGACGATCGCCGGCAACATGGCCAAGTTTCTCGCCGGCGATTCCAAGTCCATGATCAATATCGTGCGCAAGCCCGCGTCCTGGGGAGTTTGAACGATGTCTTTGTCGGAAAGACTGAATACGCCGATTTCCAACGCCGAACTCGAGCGCCGCTGGCGCGCGGTGCGCGCGGCCATGCAGCGTGAAAAGATCGATGTTCTGCTGATGCAGAACAACAACGATCACATGGGCGGCTATGTCCGCTACTTCACCGACATGCCGGCCACCAACGGCTATCCGAACACGGTGGTGTTTCCGCGCGATGACGAGATGACTGTCGTCTGCCAGGGCCCGTTCGGCGGCAGCGAAGCGACCGCCCAAGCCGATACCACCCCGCGGGCGGGCGAAGCATCCTTTGATCTAAAGGGGCGTCTGTCGCAATGGCGCGGTGTGAAGCAGGTCTTGACCACGCCGAGCTACGCTTCGGCGCACTATACAAGGGACTACGATCCCGAGTTGGCGGCCAAGGCGCTCAAGCCTTATGCGAAGGGTACGATCGGCTACGTTGGGACTTACCAGATGTCCTATGCCCTGCTCGATTATATCAAACGTGCTTTTCCGCAAGCGCATTTTGTCGATGCGACAGAATTGGTAGACCGGATCAAGGTCATCAAAAGCGCCGAGGAGATGGAGCTGGTGAAGCGTGCCGCATTGATGCAGGACGGCGCGATGCGAGCAGCGTTCGCTGCTGCAAAACCAGGCATGCGCGACATCGAGGTTGCCGCGGTCGCGCAGCATTACAGCCAATGTCACGGCAGCGAGAACGGCATTTATCTTTGCGCCTCGATGCCGCTTGGCACGCCCTCGAAATTCGGCAACCGCCATGTGCAAAACCGCGTCATCCAGAAGGGAGACCAGATCGCGCTTCTGGTCGAGGACAACGGACCGGGCGGCATGTACACCGAGCTCGGCCGCTCCTGCGTGGTCGGCGCCAAAGTGCCGCAAGCCATGAAAGACGAGCTTGCGTTCTGCAAGGCGTCGCGCAAGTTCACGCTCGACCTGCTAAAGCCCGGCACGCCCTGCAAGGACATCTGGGACGCCTTCAACGATTTCATGCGCAAGAATGGCCGCCCCACCGAGGCGCGGCTCTATTGCCACGGGCAGGGTTACGATCTGGTCGAACGGCCGCTGATCCGCAACGACGAGCCAATGACTATCGAAAAGGACATGAATATTGTGGTCCATCCGACCTATATCCATGCCGGTTACCTGAATTGGCTGTGCGACAACTATCTGATCGGCGGTAACGGGCCGGGCGATCGGCTGCACCAGTTCCCTGAGGAAGTCATCGAGGTCGGTTAGCCAAACCTCCCTGTCCCGCTTGACCGGCAGGCATGTGCGGCGCAAATCTCCGCTCCTCAGGTGGAGATGACAAAAATGAAAAAGACTCTGTTTGCTGCGGCCATTGCCGCCTTGGCGCTGGCCGGACCGGCTGCCGCCGATGACTTCCCGACGCGTCCGGTCACGATGGTCATTCCGTTCGCCGCGGGCGGCCCGCAGGACACGATCGGCCGCATCATCGCGCAGCGCATGGGCGAATTGCTCGGCCAGACCGTGGTGGTTGAAAACGTAGGCGGCGCCGGCGGCATGACCGGTTCCAAGCGCGTCGCCGATGCCAAGCCCGACGGCTACACCATGATCCTCGGCAGCGTCGGCACTCATGCGCAGAACCAGACGCTCTACAAACATCCACTCTACAATGTGCTGACCGATTTTACGCCGGTCGCCTATCTCGCGATAACCCCAATTGCAATCATTGCCCGGCCTGATTTGCCGGTGAGCAACTTCAAGGAATTCATCGCCTACGCCAAAGCCAACCAGGAAAAAATGCAATACGGCTCGGCCGGCGCAGGTTCGGCGACACATCTCGCCTGCGTTGTGCTCGACAGCGCGATGGGCACCAAAATCACGCACATTCCCTATAAAGGCACCGGACCGGCCATGCAGGATCTGGTCGGCGGACGTATCGATTACCTCTGCGACATCATCGCCACCGCCAAGCCGCAGATCGATGGCGGCAAGGTGAAAGGCATCGCCATCATGACCAAGGAGCGCTCGCCGGTGCTGCCAGATCTGCCGACAACCGGCGAACAGGGTCTCGACGTGCAGGCCTATACCTGGAGCGCGCTCTTTCTGCCGAAAGGTGCCCCCGACAACGTGGTGAAGATCCTCAACAAGGCCGCGTCCGATGCCGTCACAACCACGTCCGTTCAGGAGCGGCTGGCGAAGCTTGGCGCGACGGTGGCGGGGCCGAACGAGCGCAGCCCGCAATGGTTGGGTGATTTCGTCAAGAGCGAAGTCAAGAAATGGGAAGCCCCGATCAAGGCCAGCGGGGTTCAGGTCGAATAACGCGAACATGGCGACGGCATTGCCGTAGCGCATCGGAAAAAGGAGTCGAGGTTGGCCGACATCAAGATTCTCAATCCCGAGGCGCTCGGCAAGCCACTTGGGCAGTATTCGCAGATCACCCGCGTGAAGGCGTCGGAATTTATTTTCATCGCCGGCCAGGTGGGCGTCGACCGCGACGGCAAGGTTTCCGACGACTTCGACGCACAGTGCGTGCAGACCTTCGCCAACATCGAAACGGCGTTGAAATCGGTCGGCGCCGGTTGGGGCAATATCGTGCAGTTCACAACTTATCTTGTGCACTCGCAGGATATTCCGAAGTTTATGAAGTACCGCCTGCGCGAGTTCCCAAAGATGTTTTCCAATGGCGCCTACCCGCCCAATACTCTGTTGATGATCGACCGGCTGGTGCAGGAACCGCTGCTGGTCGAGGTGCAGGCGGTGGCTGCGCTCTGATTTGTCATGGCCGGGCTTGTCCCGGCCATCCACGCCTTCCTTGGAGCCAAGACGTGGATGCCCGGCACAAGGCCGGGCATGACGGACTAAGGACGCCTCACGTTTTCGGCGGATCCACCAAGCTCACGTGCGCGGCAACCACGCGCCAGCCTTCCGGAAATTTCACCCAGGCCTGCATCTGCCGGCCGATCTTGCCGGGCGCCGATGGACGCTCATAGAGCGTCGAGGCAACGGCAAACGTTTTGCCATAGGTCGTGATCACCGTGCGCGACAGCTTGCGGCCAAGCGCTACCGGTGAGCGTGCGCCACGAAATGATTTGATTTCACCGTAGCCATAAAGAATTTCATTCACGCCATAGCGAATGGTGCGGGAGTCGTCGTGAAACAACTCGTCGAGCGTCGGCACGTCATTTGAGACGAGTGCTTTTTCGTAGCGGGCAAACACCGCGCTCACCTCGGCGACAACCTCAGGCAAATCGATTTCCATTTGAGGCTCCTTTTCATTCCTTCTCGCAATAAATCAAAAACATGTACAAGCGTCATCGCTCTTTTCCCTCATGGTGAGGAGCGCTCCGAAGGAGCGCGTCTCGAACCATGAGGCGCATCCTTCGAGACGCCGCACTGGAGCGCGGCTCCTCAGGATGAGGCTCCACCCACTGGCGCCAGTGCGCGGCGATGACGTAAGGTGGGCAATCGTGTGGGCGATCAAGCCTGCCATAAACGGCAACAGGCCGTACAATTTTGAATTTCGGGAGGATTGCTGTGAAAACCTTGAGATCGCTGCTGATTGGACTGGCGCTGCTGTGCCCGACATTGGGCTCCGCGCAGGAATTTCCGACCAGGACTATCCGGTTGGTCGTGCCATTCCCGCCCGGCGGGCCGAACGACATCATCGCGCGCGTAGTCGGCCAGCGTATGTCGGAAATCCTCAAGCAGACGATCGTCATCGATAACCGCTCCGGACAGGGTGGCGTGGTTGGCACCGACGTGGTCGCGAAGGCTGCGCCGGATGGCTACACAATCGCGATTGCCAGCGCCGGCGCGCTCGCGATCAGCCCGAGCATGGAAAAGGTCGCCTACGACACGCTCAAGGATCTGCAACCCATCACGCTCGTCGCCAAAGTGCCCGAGATGCTGGTCGTCGCAACCAATGTGCCCGCCACCAACATGAAAGAGCTGGTGGCGCTCGCGAAGTCGCAGCCCGGAAAGCTCAATTTTGCGTCCTCCGGCCCCGGCAGCATGCCGCACCTGGCCGGCGAACTGCTCAAACTCACCGCCGGCATCAACATCGTGCATGTGCCCTATCGTGGCGCGGCGCCGGCCGTGAATGACCTGCTTGCCCAGCAAGTGCAGATGGTCTTCCTCGATCTTCCGGTGCTGCTGCCGCAAATCAAGGCTGGCAAGCTCAAGCCGATCGCGGTCGGCACCACGCAGCGCGTACCGAGCGCGCCGGATGTGCCGACGACGGTCGAGGCGGGCATGCCCGCCCTGCAAACGGAGAACTGGTATGGAATGGTGGCGCCTGCAAAGACGCCGCCACAGATTGTCGCTGCGCTTAACAAGGCTGCGGTCGAGGCCATGAAGGACCCGACCGTCGTCGAAAAGCTTGCAAGCCAGGGCGCGATCTTGGTCGGCGATTCACCGGAACATTTCCGCGACTACATCGCCAGCGAGACCAAGAAATGGGCGAAGGTAATCGCCGACGCCGGCGTACAGACAGAAAAATAAACCAGTCGGCGATTTTGCATGGCGTCGGCTGAAAATTTCGTATTGCGTTCAACTGTTACGTCGCCTTTCGGGCGCAAGGCCCGCATGGCAGTAGACGTGCTCGGTTTGACCGGGCGCGTAACGGTCAAGCCTGCCGACCCGCTCGACGAGAATGACACGCTGCGCCAGCAAAATCCGCTCGGCAAAATGCCATGCCTGGTCCTGGCTGACGGCAGCACGATCTACGACAGCTCCATCATCATTGAATTCCTGCAAGACGTTGCCGGCACCGATCGCCTCTTGCCGCTGAGTGGGCCTGCCCGGTTCAAGGCATTGACGCTGGCACGGCTTGCAGACGGCGTCATGGATGCGTCCCTCCTGGTTGTTTATGACAACCGCTTTCGCCCGGGCCTTCCGCCCTCGCCGCGCTGGCTCGATCATCAGCGTGGAAAGATCATGCGCGGCCTGGCGGCATTCGAGGCCTCGCCACCCAACCCGGGAAAAACCGACGTCGTCTCGATCGGTCTGTCCTGCGCGCTCGGCTATCTTGATTGGCGCAAGCAGGTTGATTGGCGGCCGGCCTTCCCCGGCCTTGTTACATGGCTCGATCGCTTTTCCGCGCACGAACCGGCTTTCGAACGCACGCGCGCAAAGGACCCATGATGTTGCACGGCGCCGATACACCCGCTGCTCCGCCTTACTGGATGGCGGCGCCCAGCAAGCCAAAGCTGAAACTTCCGCCCGGGGCGTGCGACGCCCACGTCCACGTGTTCGGGCCGCGCGCGCGCTTTCCCTTTGCGGAAGGCCGCCGCTACACGCCCTCCGACGCCACAAAGGAAATGCTGTTCGCGCTGCACGCGCACCTCGGCATCGAACACTGCGTAATCGTGCAGCCAAACTGCCACGGCACCGACAATTCCGTGACGGAAGATGCCGTTGCCGCGACCGGCGGCGCCTACAAAGGTGTCGCGCTGGTTCCGACCACAATATCCGACGTCGAACTGAAACGGCTCGCCGCCGCCGGTCTCACCGGCGCGCGCTTTCACTACATGGAGCATCTCGGCGCCGGGGCGACAATTGATGAAGCCGTTGCATTCGGCAAACGCCTTGCCGATGTCGGCTGGCATTTGCAGATTCACACGGACGGCGATCGCATTGCCGAACTGGCTCCCGCGCTCAGGCGCTCGCCGGTACCGGTCATGATTGACCATATCGGCCGCATCGACGCCTCACGCGGGCTGGATCAGCCTGCCTTCCGTGCACTGCTCGCACTGATGCAGGACAGGAACGTGTGGATCAAGGTGAGCGGAACCGACCGCGCCACACGACAGGGCCCTCCTTACGCTGACGCCGTACCGTTTGCCCGCAAGCTTGTCGCGGAATTCGGTGACCGCGTCGTCTGGGGTACCGACTGGCCTCACCCCAACCATGCGCCGCCGGTGGTCGATGATGGATTGTTGGTGGATATACTGACGGAGATGGCGCCCAATGTATCAGCGCTCCAGGCGTTACTGGTGGATAATCCGCAACGCTTCTATCGCTTTGCGCCGGCGCGCCGCTTGACCGGAGCAGCATCATGACCGGACGCCTTCAAGGCCGCATCGCGATCGTTACCGGAGCCGGCTGCGTCGGACCCGGCTGGGGCAACGGGCGCGCCACCGCAGTGCGTTTTGCGGAGGAAGGCGCCAGGATATTCGCCGTCGACCGCGATCTCGACAGCGTCACGGAAACCGTCGAGCGCGTGAAAAAAGCGGGCGGCGAGATCGTCACACACCAATGCGATGTGACCGGCGCTGCATCAGTCGAGGTCATGGTCAAGACCTGCCTCGATCGTTTTGGCCGCATCGACATTTTGGTCAATAATGTCGGCGGTTCAGCGCACGGCGGCCCGGTCGAATTAAGCGAGGATGTCTGGGATGCGCAGGTCGATTCCAACCTGAAAAGCATCTTTCTCACCCTGAAGCACGTGCTGCCGGTCATGGAGCGCCAGAAAAGCGGCGCCATTGTCAATGTCGCATCGACATCGGGCCTGCGCTGGACCGGCTCGGCGCAAGTCGGTTACGCCGCGACCAAGGCCGGCGTCATCCAACTGTCGCGGGTGGTCGCCGTGCAATATGCCGCGAAGGGAATTCGCGTAAATTCCGTAGTGCCGGGACAACTGCACACACCGATGGTGGAAGCACGTCTTGCGAAGCAACGCGCGGGCGGCGATGTCGAAGCGCTGCTGAAATCGCGGCTCGAGCGGATACCGCTTGGCTTCATGGGCGACGGGCAGGACACCGCCAATGCCGCGCTTTTCCTTGCGTCCGATGAGGCCCGCTTCATCACCGGCACGGAGATTGTCGTGGACGGCGGCATGGTCGCGCGCTGCGATTAGAACGGTTTCAGCTACCGCAGAACGTCAACAACCGTAGCGACCAGCATGAGTGATCCCATGCCGGCGAATGTGATAACCGCCGACGTCCAGCCAACAACGACACAGCAATGGTTGAATGTAGATCTGAACTGCATGACGCATGGATAGGCCCCGCACGCATGGACCCTGCGTGACCCGGTTCACATTCATGAAGAAATAAATGTCGTCCGCCGCGTGGTCCCGGTCAGGAACGGTAACCGGCTCTACCGATTGAGCCATCGCCGCGCGAAGCCAAGCAGGCCCTGCGGAAGAAAAATAATCATTCCAATGAAGATAAATCCGAGCGGAACCAGGTATGGGAACTGGTCGCCAAAAATGCGCGCCATGAGTTCGCGCAACAGCTGGAAAAACCCTGCGCCAACGATCGGGCCGACCAGCGTGCCGATACCGCCCATAACGTTGAAGATCACAGTGTCGCCGGAGGTTATGAAATAGACGAAATCCGGCGCGGCAAATTCGTTCTGGATCGCGTAAAGCACACCAGCCAACCCCGCGAACAATCCCGACAGCATGACGGCTGCGATCTTGTATCGCTGAACCGGATAACCGATTGCGCGAGTGCGCGCCTCGTTCTCGCGGATCGACTGCAAGACCATGCCGAACGGCGACTGCGTAACCCGCCGCAAAATCAGATAGGACCCCGTCACGACCGCCAGGACGAACCAGTGCATCGTCGATGACGTAAAGCGCGCATCAACGAGAAACGGGATTGAGAAATGCGGCCGCGTGAAGATCAGCCCGTTTTCGCCGCCGGTTACCGACGTCCAGGTGAAGATAATGACGTAAAAGATCTGGCTGAAGATCAGCGTCGTTATGGCAAAATAGATGTCGCGCAGGCGGGTGGAAAAATAGGCGACAAACAAAGCGACAATGGCCGCACCGATCAATCCGAACACGATCGCCAGCCAGAGATTGGGCGGACTAAAGAGCAAGAGCGCGGCCGCCGCGCCATACATGCCCAGCCCGAAAAATGCCGAGTGGCCGAATGAAATCATCCCGGTATATCCGATCAGCAGATCGGACGACATTGCCAGCAGACCCCAGATCAGAACCTCGGTCAGAAAACGGCGCCAGAATTCCGGCAGCACCAGCGGCGCGACGATCAGTACCGCCATCACGGCGCAGAAGCTCATCCAGTAAATGGCGGTGTGGCTCAATCCGGCCTTTTTGAACGGCATCGCTTTATCGAGGGGCGCGGTTGTCATTTTGGCGTCGGGACGAATAGACCGGTGGGACGGAACAGAAGCGTGAGGATCAGCACGACGAATGAGACAATGACCGCCTGCGACGGGTTCACCCAGATCGAGGCGTAGGATTCAAGCAGACTGATGAAGATCGCAGCCGCGATCGATCCACCGAGATTGCCCATACCGCCGACCACCACAACGATGAAGGCTTTGAGCACCCAATCGAGACCCATTGTGTGGCTGACGCCGGCAAGCGGGGCAAACAACACGCCGCTCGCCGCGGCAAGGCCCGCCCCGATCGCAAACACGCCGGTGTAGACCCACGGCACGGGTATACCCATCGCCTGTGCCATCACGCGGTCCTGGGTGGTGGCCCTGATCCAGATTCCGTATTTGCCGTGCTTGAGGAACAGCCAGAAGCCGCCGATGATGAGCGCGGAGAGGGCCGCTATCAAAAGCCGGTACCAGGGATATTCGAGGTAAAACAGATTGAAATGCGCGGTAATCGGCTCGCTGATTTTGCGGGACACCGGCCCGAACTGCCAAAGCACGTAGTTCTGCAAAATCAGCGAAATTCCGAACGTGGCCAGGATCGTGGTCAGGGGATCGCGCCCGATCAACGGCCGCAGCGTGACGATCTGCATCGCGGCACCAAGGATCGCGACGACCAGCGCGGCCAGCACCAGCGCCAGCCAGAAACTTCCGGTCGCCGTCAGCACGATCACGCCGATATAGGCGCCGAGCATGAACAATTCGCCGTGCGCAAAATTCACCACGTCCATGATGCCGAAAATCAGCGTCAGACCTGAAGCAACGAGCGCCAGGATCATCCCGGTGACGATGCCGTTCAACGTCTGGATCACCAGCTGATCGTAAGGAATGGACTGGAAAAAATGGATCACGCGCTACACCCCCAAATATTGCTTGATGACCGGGTCGTGCACGTCGATTGCAGACGCAGCGCAGTGGTGGCGCACCTGGCCCTTTTCCATGATGTAGACACGCTGGCTCGCCGCGAGAGTCAGCGGCACGTTTTGCTCGACGAGCAAGATGGCTACGTCTTCCTTGTGCAGGACTTCGATGATGTTCTGGATCTGGGAAACCATGCGCGGCATCAGGCCCTCGGTCGGCTCGTCCAGCAGGATGATTTTTGGCTCCAGCATCATGGCGCGCGCTATCGCCAGCATCTGCTGCTCGCCGCCGGAGAGCGTGCCGCCGGCTTGGTTGCGCCGTTCGGCCAGCCTCGGAAAATAAGTGAAAACCTTGTCGAGCAGCGCCCGTTTTTTCTCATCCGTCACGCCGTCACGGTCGAGCCCGGTGCGCAGATTTTCCATCACGGTGAGCAGCCGAAAGATGCGCCGGTCTTCCGGAACATATCCAATGCCAAGCCTTGCGAGCTTGTGCGGCGGCATGTCGTTGATCGGATTGCCTTCGAGCATCACTTTGCCCTGGCTCGGCTGTACAAGGCCCATGATGGTCTTCAGGGTGGTGGATTTTCCGACGCCGTTGCGTCCAAGCAAGCCGACCACCTCGCCGGGACCGACGCTGAGCGAAACGCCGTGCAAAATATGACTCTTGCCATAATAGGTGTGGACGTCCTCGACCAGGACGAGTGGCGCACCGCTCGATGTCATCGCGCTCATGTCTTGAGATAAACCTCCAGCACCTTGGGGTTCTGCTGGATTTCCTCGGGCGTGCCCTCGGCGAGGATCGAGCCGTAGTGCAGGACGGTGATGCGGTCGGCGAGCTCCATGACCACGTTCATGTCGTGCTCGACGATCAAAATCGTATGGTGTTTTGCGATCCGCTGCACCAGGTGCATGGTTTCAGCCGTTTCGGCCGCGCTCATGCCCGCCGTAGGCTCGTCGAGACACAGCAGCGCCGGTTCGGTGGCGAGCGCAATTCCGATCTCGAGGTTGCGCTGCTCGCCGTGCGACAGATTGGCGGCCAGTTCCTCGGCTTTGGACAAAAGCCCGACGGAATCAAGAGCGACTTCTGCCTTCTCCCTGATATCCCTGAAATCGCTATGATGCCGGATCATGTTCCAGGCATGCCGGCGCGATTGCGCGGCGATGCGGGCATTTTCTAGCACCGTCGCATTCGGCATGATGTTCGTGATCTGGTAGGAGCGCGCGATGCCCTTCTGCGAGATCATGTTGGGCGGCAGCCCGGTAATCTCCTCGCCATTGAACATGATCTGTCCCGCGGTCGGTCGCAGCACGCCAGTGAGACAATTGAAGAATGTGCTCTTGCCCGCCCCGTTCGGCCCGATGATGGCGCGGACCTCCTCGCGCTGAACTTCAAAATTGACCTGCGACAGCGCGGTTAGTCCGCCGAAACTGACGGTCAACAACTCGGTCTTGAGGATCGGAGCCGACGCGGCTCCCCGGCTGCTCGCCGGGGAGCTCACGTCCGCCATGGTCTGTGCGCTCACTTACGTGGTAGCGAACTTGCAGGCCGGCGGCACGACCGTTTTTGCTCCGGCAACCGTCTCGAGCAGGTGATGCTTGCCGCCCTTAATATCAAAGATGAACTGCCGGATGAATGCCTGGTGATCTTCCTTGCGGATGACGCCGCCGCCTTGCGGAAAGTCGTCGCCTTCCTTCATCACCAGACCTTCCAGCGCCTCGATCAGCTTCATCGTGTCCTGCCTGCCCTGGAACTTCGATTTTTCCATGCCAAGCTTGAGGGCGTTGACCGCCTCGTAGTTCGACTGAACATAGCGATCCGGCAGCGGACCCGACGGATCGACCTTGGCCAGCCGCGCCTTGGCTTCGTCGAAGAACCTGTGAAGCGCCGGCGTATCGAGCGCACCCTCGAACACCGGTATGTACCGGTTGATGCCGACAAAGCCTTCAATCTTGTTGCCGAGCGCCGGCAGGTTGACCGATTCCGCGATTGCACCGTCGCCCGCCCACTTGTACTTCTTGGTGAGACCAAGGTCGTAAGCCTGGTTACCGATGGTGATACCGTCCTTGCCGAAGAAGATGCCGAACATCCCATCGAAATTTCCGGTAATTTTGGAAAGGAAAGGCGTCATATCGGCGGTACCCAAAGGAATACCGGTCGTCTCGACGACTTCGCCGCCTTGTTTCTTGATCTCCTGCATATGCATCACGCGTGGACTGGCCCCACGAGTAATCGGCATAAACAATGTGCCACTTCTTGCCCATCTTGTTGACGAGATAGGGCGCGATCGCCACGGCCTGCGCGGGAGCAAATTCGTAGGTCCGGAAGCTGTAACGGTTACACTTGGTCGTGGTCAGCGTCGTGTCGAGGCACACGCTGATCATGTTGACGACCTTGTTCTCCTCGAACACCGGCATGCAGGCGAGGCAGATATTGGACAGGAAGCCGCCAACATGCACATCGACCTTATCTTCTTCAAGCATCTTCGTGGTCTTGCGGCGTCCAACGTCGGGTTTCGATTCATCGTCAGCGATCACGACTTCAAGAGGCCGGCCATTGACGCCGCCTGACTTGTTGATGCGGTCGATCGCCATCTGCAAGCCGACCACGGCGGTCTTGCCGCCGAGCGCGGCCGCGCCCGAGAGCGGTTGTAAGGAGCCGATCTTGTACGGCGTCGCCGCGCCGAAGGCCGCGCGCCATGGCGCCGGCACCAACATGAGCGCGCCGATTGCGCCGCCGCCCCAACCGACGACGCTACGCCGCGTGACCTTGCCGCTGTACCAGATGTCCTTCGCCCACTCCTCGTCTTTCCATTTCTCAGTCATCATGTGTCCTCCCTATGGATCTCATGTCGTCCCCTCGGCATACACGCAGAAGCGTGGGCGCCGGTTCAAAACGAAAGCTACTGGTCAGGAAAAAAACCTTGCCACGCGCAACCCGCTGCAAGCGCGGCCGCATGAGCGGTCACTGCACGCTTCGGCCTGGCGGCGCGGCGCGGCATTCTCATGAACCTCCCCTATCGGCCCTTGGCAGGCTCTTTCTTGCCGATAGCAAACGCGATCCGGCCCCAAGTTTCAACCGCAATTTGCTTAAGGGTGCACGCCCTCTCACATCGTCGTATGCTGCCCGGGAAATGAGCAAGCGTGCTCGAATGCCGGGGGCATCCGATGCTAGGCTTGCCGCGACAAAAATGGATTAGACCAATGGCCGTCACGCCACTGCGCCGAGACGAGAAACCCGCAGCCGGCAGCGGGCTTGCCGCCCGGCTTGCCGCCCGCGCCGGACACCGGGCCCCAACGGCAGGCCTCGCGCCCGGCTACGTACAAGGCAATCTCGCCATCCTGCCGAAGTCGCTCGCCGCCGATTTCTTGCGCTTCTGCCAGCTCAATCCCAAACCTTGCCCGGTGATCGGCACGTCAGAGCCGGGTGACTGGCGGGTCCCGGATCTCGGCGAAGATCTCGACATCCGCACCGATCTGCCACGCTATCGCGTCTGGAAAAATGGCGAACTGGTTGCCGAACCATACGATGTGCGCGAATTTTGGCGCGACGATCTCGTGAGTTTTGTGATCGGCTGTTCGTTTTCGTTCGAAGAAGCGCTGGTGTCGGAAGGCATTGAGCTGCGACACATCTCGCTTGGTTGCAACGTCCCGATGTATCGCACCTCGATCGCCACACACGAGGCTGGTCCGTTCCGCGGCCCGATGGTGGTGTCGATGCGCCCCTTGACACCGAAGGACGCAATCCGGGCAGTTCAGATCACGACACGCTTTCCCGCCGTGCATGGCGCGCCAGTGCATATCGGCAAGCCCGAACTGATTGGCATCAGGGATATCATGAAGCCCGACTACGGTGATGCCGTCGAAGTTCGCGACAACGAGATGCCGGTGTTCTGGGCCTGCGGTGTTACGCCGCAATCGGTCATTGCGACGGTCAAGCCGGAGTTCTGCATAACGCACTATCCCGGCAGCATGCTGGTGACGGATCGCAAGAACACCGAATTCGCGATTATGTGACGCTGCTGTCGTCCCGGGCGAGCCATAAGCGCGTCTACGCGCGTCTTCGGCGCGCTATGGCGAGGCCCGGGACTCATAGCTCGCAGTTCATCGCTAGGGCACGGCGTATGGGTCCCCGCTTTCGCGGGGACGACAATGGCGGCTGAGGCTACGCCGCGTCTCTCGCCGCGTTCTTGTCGAGCAAGCCTGCTTCGATCAACGCCTGACGGATGCGCGCAATTTCCGCGCGCTCGATCTTGACCAGCGGCGGGCGAACCACGGCACGCGGCAGTTTTCCGAGCAGCACCAGCGCTTCCTTCATTCGGTTGTGCATGTCGACGAAGGGATCGGCATAAAAGACGCGCGCCATCGGCTCGATGCGCTCGTTAAGCCGCTTCGCTTCGGCAAGGTCGTTGGCCTGCACGGCGCGGAACAGCCTTGCCTGCAGATCAGCGATCACACTGCCCGAACCCGACAGCAGGCCGTTGGGGCCAAGCACAAGCGAGGCGAACAACCACGAACTATGCGTGGTGAGGACGTTCACCGGCCGCGGCAGATTTTGCAGCGTGCGGATGTGCCATTCGTGATGCGGGACGTTGCCGATCCAGTCCTTGATGGCGCGGATTGACGGCACTTCTTCGCACATCTTCAGCAAGGTATCCTTTGGATAGCCCTGCCCGGTCGCGAGCGGATACTGGAACACGATCAGCGGCAGGTCAGTGGCATCCGCAATGCGTTTGACATGCGCGAGTGCCATCGCGGGCGACTGGCCGAGCGTGAACGGGGCCGGCGGGAAAACGAGTAGAGCCGACGCCCCGCCCTGTTCCGTCATGCGTGCAATCCGCGCGGCCTCGATACTGCCGTCGGCCCAGATGCCGTTGACCAATGGCAGGCGAGCGCCGACCTCGTCCTGCGCGATCTCTAGGACGCGCCGCTGTTCATCGAAGGTGCAGGACGCAACCTCGGTTGAATGGGCATTGATGGTGATGGCGGAGAGCCCCTCGGTCGCCGCCACGTCGCGCAAATGCTTGCGGAAGCCCGGCTCGTCGATCGCAAGATCATTATCGAACGGCATCAGCACCGCCGGAATGACCCCGTGCGGATTATAAGATTTGTGCCTTGCCATCGCCCCTCTCCCGTTCCGGATCGCCGCTACCGTCCGCTTCCCGCAGGATGCTCTAGCCGCTCGCGCGTGGCGGCCGGCGCCGTTCGTGGAACCACGGGCGATATTTCGTCATCTTTGCGCGCTGCGCGCTTGTAGCAAGGTGATTACAAGTCGATGCCTCTTCGGACTTTTCGGACGCGCCCCACCGCAACTCGACGCAATCGTTTAAATTATACGCCATCTCCAGGGCTCCTGCGCGGTCAAGCACGTCCTTGAGCGCAAGTGTCCATTGGGAGCCGTCCGTGCGCGTATACGTAAACTTACGGGCTGCAAGCTCCGACGCGAGAACGTTCTGCAATTCAGCCCTCACGTCCGTGACGCTCTTATCTCTTGGCATTGCGTATCGATCAGGCCGCCGCGCGACGCGGTCGGGAAAACCGCGCACCACATCGATTGCAATCAACAGACGCAAATCGCGCGCTGGCGTCGCGAAATCCTCCCACGCGCCGGTTGTCTCGAAGATCGCCGCGCCGTCGGGCATGCTGGCCTCGCTACGCGCGGCGCTCAGGAATTTCCGCCCATTTTCGACGGAGGTCACGCGCGCCTTCACCTGCTCATCGAGCGCCGCGACGGCCTCCTTCATGGCACGCAAAGGATCGAGCGGCTCGGGCGACATCACATCGTCCATGCGGTCATAGAAGGCCTCGACATCAAGCTTGGCCTGATCGAGCGAAAAATCGCCGTACTGCGGATTTTTCGCGATCTCGGCATTGGTCAACCGCCGCAAGCCGCCGTTTTGGTCACGCACAATCGGCCGGAAGCGCTTGAACCCGGGGCCCCCGAGCGCAGGATCCTGCGCAAACAGGAAGTTACCGCGCCAGAAACGCTTGCGGGCGACCGTGCCGTCGGGCTGCGCGTCGACCGCGAAAATCACGCCCGCGGCGTCGCCGGTTTGCGCGATACGTTTTGCGATCATCAACACGTGTCCGTAGGGATCGGCGTAGACGGTGCCCGGCCGCAGCGTGTCCTGCGAGAGCGATACCGGGTAATAATCCGTGTTTTCGTCGCCGAGCGGCGTGCGCGCCGAGCCGGAATGCACCGCGTCGGCGACGGTCGATTGCACAAAATGGCCAAAAGCCGCCGCGAGCCCGGCCGATTTCGGCGCGGCACCCGTCGACGCTACTTTTTGTTCATTCGAAGAAGAGCGTGCCGCTTCGAGGGTCTGCGTGCTGAACCACTGGAAGCACTTCGGCGGCTGACCTCCACCGCCACGCGAGCATTTCGCGTAGCCAAACGGGAGACCCATCTTGAACGCGAAATAGGCGCGGAGGAAATACGGCAAGTCGGCGCAATCGGGGCGAATGACAAGACCCATTTGATCTTCGTTCAGACCTAAATGGTTAAACAAAGCATTGCGTAACTGATCGCGCAGCACTTCGTGCAACGCCTTCCACGACAGAGTCGCGTCAAGCGGCGCATCAAAGAGCTTCTCGATCCATGCGGAGAACAGATTTTCTGTCGCGCGATTCCACGAATTATGTATCGGCCAGACACTTCCCGGCGTCGCTCCCGGCGATGGCGGCCTGTCTTCGCGGACGGCAATCTCGCGGGTGATCGCGCCGCACCCGGTTGAGGCACCGGAAAGCGTCACGCGCCAGGCCCCGGCGGCCGGCGCAGCGACCTCGGCAAACCAGAAATATGGCGGCCCGCCATGGCGTTCGCGGGAGCGGACCGCGACGCGCCCGTCAGGCGCGACCAGCGAAAGTTCACCATCGAGCGGCTTCTCGGCCACGAAAATAACGCGCAAGGGCGCGCCCTTCCACGGCGCGACCGGCGACGGCAGAACGGCAATTCCAGCGGCATCCGCGCATGCGCCCGATGCGGTTTGCGCCTGCGCCCCCATGCCGGAAAAAAGCGGCACGAAAAACGCGCCCGCAATGAGCAGCGAGGCCATCACAGCAGCAGGACGTCGATGCGTTCGAAGCAAGTGAGTCCTCCCTAATGGCCGTCCTCGGCCGCAATTCCACAATATTGCAAAGGCTTTGGCTGAATCGTGGCGGAATCAACCGCCAGGGCCGAAAGAGACGATACCGCATTGCGCGAACTCAGTCAGCGGCCGCCCCCGGTGATTATGGGAGCGGCTGGCAATCAGAAGAATATTAGGCTCGTCATTACATTATTTTTTGCCCTATCTGTATTTCAGGTGCACTGCCGTCCGCGCTGTTTATTTCAACAAATTCAACCGCATCGCCTGGATCAAGCGCCGGTACAAAGGCACTCCCCGCAATGGAACTTTCTTTCGATTAGCGGATTTAATTGCTGGCGGGCGCTCCAGCGTGACCAGCTGGCGCAAGCGGGAGGGTCAGGACTCTACCCTACATAAGATGAAGAAAGATCATGGCATTGCGGCTGCGGTACCTGCGGTAGCTCGCCATGGCGTTCGAACCTTATCGCCTCATTGTCTCCGGCACGCGCACACGCGCCGGATGAATGCGCGTTATTCGGGAGGGGTTAATGGAACAAACAACAATCACGACTAAGAAATCGCCAAACGGCATTGCGCCGAAAAAGCGATCGAGCCGCACCGAGAACGATACTGCGGACTCAACCGCCCCTATCGAATTGCAGAATTTATTGCAGGCCCTCCGCGCGATGCCCGCCGGTGATTTTTCGGTGGCCGGGTTCCCGAAGAACGATGCCAGCTCAATGGCGCGCCGTTCCAGGGTACGGGCGAATCCGCAAGACGGGCCCTCGCTCCCGATTTCACGCAATTGACGCGCGACTATGTGATTGAATACGGCCTGGGCGGCGTCCGAGCCCTGTCGCAACCACCGAGGGCAGCCGGGTTATAGTCACGCCCGGCCTAGTGGAAATTTTTTGTCGAAAAGTCCATCATTTGATCTGCCCCAGGACCGGATCACCTGTGACCAGCCCTCCCCCATCGGACCGCGTTCTGTCAGTGCCTCCACACACAGTCAAACCGCGCAATCTTGCGCTCGGAATTGAGCGCATTGGCTTTTTTCCACTGTCTTATCGGACACTATGCGCGCTCGCCTTCATTGTACTGAGTGTTATTGCAGCCGTCGGTTTTGCGCGGGTCAAGGTCGACGATTCGCTTAGTCAGTTATTCCGCTCCGATACCGATGAATTCCGGACATACGAAGAAGTCACCCGCCGGTTTCCCTCGAACGAATATGACGTCCTTATCGTGATCGAAGGCGACCGCTTGCTGGAGCGGGATTCGCTGCAAAAATTGCGCGATCTGGCAATCGGGGTGCAACTGATCGACGGCACACGTGGCCTGATCTCGATATTCTCCGCGCGAGAACCGCCTAACAACGGGCAAATTCCCCCGCCCCTTTTTCCTGATCCCCTGCCGCAGGGCGACGAGTATCAGGCGCTTGTGCAGCGCGTAATGGCGAATGAGATCATTCACGACAAAATGTTGTCGCCGGATGGCAAGCTGACTTTGATGGTGCTCGCCCTTGAACCGGATGCGACAGGTCCAGGGCGTCTGGCGCCTCTCATTGGCGATGTCCGCAATGAGCTGAAGGAAAATCTGGCGGGCACGGGCCTCAGGGCGGAACTATCGGGTGTGCCGGTGATGCAGCTTGAGATCCGCAATGCAATCGAGCGCGACCGGCTGATCTACAACGCACTTGGATTTGCCGTCGGGTGCCTGATCGCGATCCTGTTTTTCCGCCGCATATCATTCATGATCATCGCAGCCGGTCCGCCTTTGATCGCGATCTTGTTGGCCCTAGGTGCGCTGGGCTGGCTCGGCTTCAGCCTGAATATTTTTCTCAACGTGATGACCCCGCTGATCATGGTCATCAGCTTTTCCGACAGCATGCAGCTTACCTTTGCGGCGCGCGACCGTCTGCTCGCCGGCGACGACAAAATTTCGGCATTTCGCAACGCGCTGCTCATCGTCGGGCCCGCCTGCGTGCTGACGCATGCCACTGCGGGTGTATCTTTTATTGCTTTGCAGTTTTCCGCGTCCGATCTCATCCGTACTTTCGGTGAGGCCGGGCTGATCGCTACAGTCGTGGCGCTGGTGGCGGTTTTAATGGGCGTGCCCCTGCTTGGCGTTCTGCTGATCCGCAATGAAGCCGAATTTGTTGCGGCAGTCAGAAATATGGATAATGCGCTTGATGCATTGCGCAGGCTCTGCGGATGGATCGCAATCCGCATGGTGACGCGGCCTGGCCTCTACTCTTTGATCAGCCTGCTGGTCGTCGGCGGACTGTCGCTCGGCTATGCACAACTTCAGGCGCGCTATCGGCTCGCCGAGCAGGTGCCGGACCGGGAGCAGGCTGTTCAGGCCAGCCATCGCCTTGACCTCAAGCTGACCGGCGCAAATCCGTTCGACGTTTATGTTCAGTTTCCGAAAGGATCGTCGCTCTATTCGCCTGAAACCCTGGCGGTCATCGCCGACGTGCATTCGCTGCTCGAACACCAGCCCGGCATCGGCAATGTCTGGTCGCTGGATACACTGCGCCGGTGGCTGGCGGAAAAATTGCACAAGACCGATGTCGGGACGCTCAAGCAATATGTCGACATGCTGCCGCCCTATCTCACGCGTCGTTTTATTTCGGCGGAGCAGGATGCGGTGATCATCAGTGGCCGCGTTCCTGATTCCGATGCAAGTCAGCTGCTTCCAATCGTCGACCGGATAGATCAGCAATTGGGTAGCGTGCGCGCGAAGTATCCTGGATACAAGATTGGCGTAACCGGTCTGTCGGTGATTTCCGCGCGCAACAGCGCGCTCATGATCGACAAATTGAGCAGAGGGCTGACGATCGAAATCGTATTCGTAGCGGCTTTTATCGGCATCGCCTTCTGGTCGCCCGTCGTCATGCTGATAAGCATCTTGCCGGGGCTCTTTCCCATTGTGTTCGCCGGCAGTCTGCTGCTTATTCTCGGCCAGGGACTGCAATTCGCCAGCGTTATCGCCTTGACCGTCTCGTTCGGTCTGGGGCTGAGCGCGACCATTCACTTCCTCAACAGATTGCAGATCGAAGATGTTGATCCCGACCCGGCAGTGGGCGTTGAGCGTGCGACCATCCTGGTCGGGCCGCCGTTGATTTTGACGTCGGCGGTGCTTGCATGCGGGTTGGCAATGACGGTTCTCTCCAGCCTGCCTTCATTGCGCCTGTTCGGCTGGCTGAGCGCCGTTGCCATGATAGCGGCGCTATTTGCCGATCTGTTCATGTTACGGCCGATCGCCATGTTCCTCAGCAAGATCGTCCGGAGGATGTCGCAGCGTTCGCTTGTGCAATCGAGGAAATAGCGGAGCATGGAACATGGAGTGGCTGTCGCGGTTCTCATCAAATCAAAACACGATCGGACATGGAAAATGTTTGCAAGACTTTGCGGAGCCCTCGCCCTAGTTCAAATGCTGGGTGGTCCGGTGCTCGCCGCCACCGATAATCAGCCGGCGCCCCCTCCCGGCCTGTTTCAGGGGACACCCGAGGAGCAGGCCGCCTGCGCCCCGGATTCAACCAGATTTTGTCAGGACGCCATTCCCGATACTTTTCGCGTGCTTGCGTGTCTGCAGGATCACCGGGAAAAGCTGAGAAAAGTCTGCCGCAAAGTTCTCGAGGATCACGGTCAGTAGCTGCTGCAATTGCCTACCATCCGGCGTCAGGCCGAATGCTTTCTGTGGAGGGCAAACAAGTGACGCAGAAAGCTGCGGCGTTCGGGGATTGCGTCAAGATGTCCGGGCTCTGCCGCGGCGACCGTGCCTCCCAGATACCCGCGATTCTTGATGACCGCCCAGAAAACCGGGTTCCAGGCCTGCCAGACCTTTTCAGCCTCCTGTTGCAACAGCCCGACTATTACTTCCGGCACAGGGCCGAACACTTCCGGCAAAGCATGCGACAGCTCCGTATCGCGCAGGACGTTCCATTTTGAAAGGCCGCCCATGATCGGTGAGCTGATGGAAAATACGACGCGATTGATACCGGTCTCCCTGACTGCAAATGCACACATGGCGCAAGGCTCGACTGTCGAATAGAGCGTGCAGCCACTTAAATCGGCGCCGCCTAAAATTTTTTGCGCCTCCGAAATCGCGGCCAGTTCCGCATGGTGGCTGATATCCGCGCTGTGCACGACGCGATTGGTGCTTTCAACGACAAAATCGCCATGCTTGCAAATAAGCGCTGCAAACGGCAGTTCTCCCAGCTGCGTACTGGTGGCTGATAACTGAATGCACCGCCGCATCATTGCGATGTCGGCGTCCGAATGAACCGGATCGCTCCCGTCGGCCTTGGAAATCATTATCGACGAACCAATGGTCAGCGCCTTCGCACAATCATGGGCAAACCGCCCTTCGGCCGTAACGTTACTTTCAGCACAGGCCACGCCGTCGCTCCGGGCGCCATTTCAAGCGTGAATTGGCGCATGATCATGGCAATGACGATCGAAGCTTCCTGGATCGCGAAAGTAGCACCGATGCAAATGCGCGGGCCGACACCGAATGGAAGATATGCAAAGCGATCAATGAAATCCCTTGCGCCCCGAGGAATTCGGTCGGATCAAAAATGGGGGGCGGCCGCCACAAAACGCCGTGACGGGGGAGGACCGAAGGAGCCGTTACGGTTATGGGTCCCGGGCTTGATGGGACGGCAAG
>Ga0187765_10000028_pt1 | contig 51891 bp, 49 predicted proteins | sample 0216_QUI02_MP05__3_FD_133018 | JGI IMG/M metagenome (GOLD analysis project Ga0187765, IMG submission 133018) | Tropical peat soil microbial communities from peatlands in Department of Meta, Colombia - 0216_QUI02_MP05_10_MG | ecosystem: Environmental > Terrestrial > Soil > Wetlands > Peat ...
GCTCTATCTCAACCAGGCGCCGCTGATGTTCACCGGCCGGCGCACGGCCGAACTCATCAAATACGCGGCCAATGCCTTCCTCGCCACCAAGATCACCTTCATCAACGAGATCGCCGATCTTTGCGAGCAGCTCGGCGCCAACGTGCAGGAGGTCGCGCGCGGCATCGGGCTCGACAATCGGATCGGAGGCAAGTTTCTGCATGCCGGGCCTGGCTATGGCGGCTCGTGCTTCCCGAAGGACACGGTGGCGTTGATCAAGACCGCGCAGGACAACGTCGCGCCGCTGCGCATCGTCGAGACGGTGGCCGCGGTCAACGACACGCGCAAGCGCGCCATGGCGCGCAAAGTTGCGACAGCGCTGGGCGGCTCGGCGCGTGGCAAGACCGTGGCGGTGCTCGGGCTCACGTTCAAGCCGAACACCGACGACATGCGCGAAGCGCCATCGATCCCGCTGATCACGGCGCTGCATGACATGGGCGCCAGGGTGCGCGCCTACGATCCGGTCGGCATGCAGCAGGCAAGGCAAATTCTCCCCGATGTGACCTATTGCGACAATCCCTATGCCTGCGCGAAGGGTGCCGACGCGCTCGTCATCGTCACCGAGTGGGAAGAATTCCGCGCGCTCGATTTCGAGCAGCTCAAGTCGGTGATGGCGCAGCCGGTGATGGTCGATCTGCGCAACATCTATCGGCCGGAAGAGATCGCAAAGCTCGGCTTCAGGTATCTGAGCATCGGCCGGCCGGGGAAGAGCGCGTGAGCGCGACACGGTCGTTCGGCTCACCCTTGCCGATCGATCCGGTGCTGCCTGAGGTGACGAGGGCGCTCGCAAGCGGCAATACGGCTGTTCTGGTTGCCCCGCCGGGCGCCGGCAAGACCACGCGCGTGCCGCTGGTGCTGGCCGACGAGCCGTGGGCGAAAGACCGTAAGATATTGGTGCTCGAACCACGCCGGCTGGCCGCGCGGGCGGCAGCCCAGCGCATGGCCTCGACGCTTGGCGAAAAGGTCGGCGAGACCGTGGGCTATCGCGTGCGCTTTGCCTCTCAGGTGTCGCGCAAGACGCGCATCGAGGTGGTCACCGAAGGCGTGTTCACGCGGCTGATCCTCGATGATCCCGCGCTTGGCAATGTGGCGGCTGTGCTGTTCGACGAGTTTCACGAGCGGTCGCTCGACGCCGATCTCGGACTTGCCTTTGCGCGCGACGCCCAGCAAGGCCTGCGCGAAGATCTGAAGCTGCTCGTCATGTCGGCCACGATCGACGGCGCGCGCATCGCGAGATATTTGGGCGGTGCGCCGGTGATCGAGAGCGCGGGAAAGAGCTTTCCGGTCGAGACGCGTTATCTCGGACGCGATCCACGCACGCCGATCGAGAGAGCTGTCGCCGACACGGTGGTGCGCGGCTTGCGCGGCGATCAAGGTTCGGCGCTCGTATTTGTCCCGGGCGCCGGAGAAATACGCCGCACCGAAATGCTTCTGTGCGAGCAGATCAAGGACGCGTCGATCGACATCGTGCCGCTCTATGGCGGGCTCGATTGGACCGAGCAAAATCAAGCCATCGCGCCGGCACCGGCCGGGCGCCGCAAGGTGGTGCTGGCAACCTCCATTGCCGAGACCTCGTTGACCATCGAAGGTGTGCGCATCGTGATCGATTCGGGCCTAGCGCGGGTGCCGCGCTACGAACCCGAGGTGGGCCTGACGCGGCTTGAAACCGTGCGCGTGTCGCGCGCCGCCGCCGATCAGCGGCGCGGCCGCGCCGGGCGAACCGAGCCCGGGATTTGCTACCGGCTGTGGGACGAGCCGCAAACCGCTTCGCTTGAGCCGTTCGCCAAGCCGGAGATTCTGGCCGCCGACCTGTCGGGCTTCGTGCTCGATCTCGCGCAATGGGGCGTGAGCGATCCGGGTAAGCTCGTGTTTCTCGATCCGCCGCCTTCGGCCGCGCTCGCGGAAGCCAAGGCGCTGCTGGTCGACCTCGGCGCGATCGATGCGCTGGGCCGGATTACCGACGAGGGCCGCAAACTCAACCGGTTGCCGCTGGCGCCACGGCTTGCCCGCATGGTGGTCGACGCCGCAGCCGAAGGCGCGGGCCAGCTTGCAGCGGATATTGCCGCGATCCTGACCGAGCGGGGTCTCGGCGGCGACGATGTGAATCTTGCGCACCGTCTCGATGGATTTCGCCGCGATCGGTCGCGGCGCGGCGAAGAGGCGCGGCGCATGGCCAGGCGATGGGTAGAGATCGTTCAGGGCGATGCGTTGCAGCCCGTGCAGTCTGTTCCTTCCTCCCTTGAGGATAATATTGGCGCGATCCTCGCGCTCGCCTATCCGGATCGGATCGCCAAGAACCGCGGCGCGGGCGGTGCGTTTCTGCTGGCCAACGGACGCGGCGGAAATGTCGATCCCGCATCCTCGCTTGCGCGCGCGCCATTTCTCGTGGTCGCCGAGCTTGCGGGCGCGGCCGCGCAAGGCCGCATATTACTGGCGGCAGCGATATCGCTGGCCGAGATCGAGAGCCGGTTCGCGAGCCGCATCGAAAGCCGCGAGGAGATCGCTTTCGATTCAGCCAGCGCTAGTCTGCGAGGCCGGCGCAGCCGGCGGCTGGGCGCGCTCGTGCTCGGCGATCAGCCGGTGAAGATCGCCACAAGCGAGGAGTCCGCCCGCAGGCTCGCGCAAGGTCTGATCGGGCTGGGCATTGACCGGCTTCCTTGGACGAAGACGTCCAGGCAATGGCGCGATCGGGTGATGTTCCTGCGGCGAGCGGAAGGCGACGAATGGCCCGACCTCTCCGACACGGCGCTGGCGGCGAGCGCTGACGAATGGCTCACGCCGCATCTGCTCTCGAAAACCGCGCTTGCCGATCTGAGCGACGGCGAATTCGAGGAAGCCTTGCAGGCATTGCTGCCGTGGGCTCTCAAGCGGCGGCTCGAGTCCGAGGCGCCGACGCATTTTGCTGCGCCGTCGGGTTCGGCCGTGCCGATCGATTATGAGGCGGAAGAAGGACCGAAACTATCCATTCGCGTCCAGGAATTGTTTGGTCTCGATCGCCACCCGGCGATCGCCGGTGGAAAAGTGCCGCTGGTGATCGAATTGCTTTCGCCCACGCGACGGCCGGTGCAGGTGACGCGTGATCTGCCCGGCTTCTGGCGTGGCTCCTATGCCGCTGTCAAATCCGAAATGAAAGGCCGTTACCCGAAGCATCCGTGGCCGGATAATCCGCTTAACGCGCCCGCAACGCGGCGCGCGAAACGTCCTGCCGGCCGCTGAGTCATATTCGTTAAGAAAAAATCGTTAAGATTTGTCGCATTCCCGCAATGATGTTATTACCAAACGGACAAAATCGCGCGCCTTCGCGCATTGCGTTAGTCCGATGTTGGACTGCCGCATGATGTGTTGGGTGCCACACGGCCGGGTCCGCGCATGCGTTCGCTCATCGTCTTTTGCACATTGCTCATCATGGGTGGGGCGTTCGTCGCGCGCTATGCCGACCGCGCCATCGTCAACTCGGCGCATGTGCAAGACCACCGGCAGATTATTGCCGAGGAGCCAATGGCTCGCTCATCGTCGATGACGACAGTGATCGCGCCGGCGGCGCCACCGCGGCCTTCGCCACATATCGCGACACCACCCAAGCCATCGCTTCCGCAGGTGATAACGCTCGGTCCCTCCGCACGCATCGTAACGCTGCACGGCAGCCGAGACGGCCAGTTCCGGGTTGAAGCGCGCGTCGACACGCTGAGAATTCCGTTCATCGTCGATACCGGCGCAGGTGCGGTCGCCTTGCGCGAAAGCACCGCCTCCTTGCTCGGCTTTCATCCCGGACAGCGCGATTATACGGTGACGACGAATACCGCGAACGGCACCGGCAAGGCCGCGCCGGTGCACCTCAGCACGATCGAAATCGACGACATCGTGGTGCGGGACGTGCGGGCCATCGTGGTGCCCGATGACGCGCTGACGGAAAATCTGCTCGGCATGACGTTCCTGTCGCGGGTGCGCTGGACGCACGATCGCGGCAAACTCGTGCTCGAACAGCAATAGCCCGGCCGTAAATTTCATCCACCGATGATCGTGCAGCGCGGCTGCCGCGCGCAAGATGCTCTTTTCGTGCCTGCCCAATCCTGACATTCTGTCCAATCGCGGGTGCGGGAGGCGTCATGGCAATGCGGGAAATACGTCATCGCGTGCGGGATTGCGGCGTGCGCCTGCTGCGCGATGGGCGGGGCGAACCGGTGCTTTACCTGCATGGCGCGGCCGGTCTGCCGGCCTGGGGGCCGTTCTTCGAGAAGCTTGCGCAGAATCACGACGTGCTCGTGCCGGAACATCCCGGCTTCGGCCTGTCCGACAATCCAACCTGGATCAGGAATGTCCCCGACCTCGCGATGTACTACCTCGACTTTCTCGATGGCCTGGGCGGCAAGGTTCATCTCGTCGGCCATTCGTTGGGCGGCTGGGTGGCGGCCGAACTCGCGGTCCGAAACACCGCTCATGTCGCGAGCCTCACGCTGCTGGCGCCGGCCGGAATTCGCGTGAAGGGGATTCCAAGCGGCGATAATTTCATCTGGTCGGCCGAAGAGGCGGTGCGCAATTTCTGGCATGACCAGAAATTCGCCGAGGCGGAACTCGCGCATGCGCCGAGCGACGAAGAGGCGGACATTGCGCTGACCAATCGTTTCATGGCGGCGAAATTCGGCTGGGAGCCGCGCTGGTTCAATCCGATGCTCGAGCGCTGGCTGCACCGCATCGATATTCCGACGCTGGTGATCTGGGGCGGGCAGGACAAGCTGTTCCCGAGCGCCTACGAGAAAGCCTGGGGTGAAAGCGTGCGCGGCGCGCGGGTCGAGATCATCCCGCAATGCGGGCATCGGCCGCACTTCGAGCGGCTTGATGCCGCGATGCCGCTGATCCTGAGCTTTCTGAGCGGGGGGCGGCGATGAAGTTCACGTTCTTTCACCTGATGCCTTATCGCCCGCTCGACATGACGGAGCGGCATAAGCACCGCGCCGGCTGGGTGGTGCTGCCGAACGCGCTCTACGATCCGAACAAGGGCGCGGACGAATACGCCTCCTACATCGATCAGCTCGCCTATGCGGAGGAACTCGGCTTCGACGTGATCGCCGTCAACGAGCATCACCAGACCGCCTATGGCCTGATGCCGGCGCCCAACTTGATTGCGAGCGCGCTCATTCAACGGACGAAGAAAGCCAAGATCGCCATCCTCGGCCGCGCGCTGCCGCTGGTGAACAATCCGATCAACATCGCGGAAGAATTCGCCATGCTCGACAACCTGTCGAAGGGGCGGATCATCACCGGCTTCGTGCGCGGCATCGGCAACGAGTATCATGCGACCGGGATCAATCCTTACCACTCGCACGAGCGCTATCAAGAGGCGCATGATCTGATCGTGGCGGCCTGGACCAGACCGGGACCGTTCGCGTTCGAGGGCGAGCACTACAATTTCCGCTACGTTAACCTGTGGCCGCGGCCGTACCAGCAGCCGCATCCGCCGATCTGGATTCCATCGATGGGTTCGTCGGAGACGATCAAGTGGGCGGCGGCGCCGGAGCGCAAATACCCGTTCCTGGTGACGTTCAGCGGCCGCGATCTCGTGGCGCGCTATCTCAACCTCTACCGCGAGCAGGCCAGGCAGTACGGCTACGAGGCTTCGCCCGACCAGCTCGGCTGGGCGTCGCCCGTCTATGTGGCCGACACCGACGAGCGCGCGCGGCAGGAGGCGCGGGCAGGGATCGAGTCGCTGTTCAACGATTTTCTCGTGGTGCCCTGGGAGATGCTGTTGCCGCCCGGCTACACCTCGCTGTCGTCGATGAAGAACACCATCAAGATCCGCAAATCGTTGGGGTCGAACGCGCGCCATTCGCTCGAATCGCTGATGGAGGCCGGCACGGTCGTTGTCGGCAGTCCGCGAACGGTGCGCGAGCAACTCGGCAAGCTGCGCGACGCAACCTCCGCCAACAATTTGGTGGTGATGCTGCAATTCGGCGTGCTCAGCGACAAGCTGACGCGGCGGAACATGGATATGTTTGCGTCCGAGGTCATGCCGCACTTACGCTAGGATCAATTTTCTCAAGCGTATGGCTTTCCCATCGCGCGCACTTCGGCTATGTGCTCGATGCGCACGCAGTTGAGGATATGCAAGATGTTTCCGAGGCCGAAGCCGGCGCTTGTTCCCAACACCTACGCCTACGAGTCGGAGCCGCTGGTCAAACCCACCGGCTTTCGCGAATACGATGCGCGCTGGCTTCTCGGGAAAGAAATCAATCTCATGGGCACGCAGGCGCTGGGTTTGGGCCTCGGCACGCTGATCCGCGAGCTCGGCGTCAGGCCCGAAATCGTCACCGGTCACGATTTCCGCGGCTACTCGGCGTCGGTGAAGATGGCGCTGGTGAACGGACTGCTGGCGGCCGGCTGCAAGGTGCACGACATCGGGCTGGCGGTAACGCCGATGGCCTATTTCGCGCAGTTCGATCTGGATGTGCCGTGCGTTGCCATGGTGACGGCTTCGCACAACGACAACGGCTGGACCGGCGTGAAGATGGGCGCAAACCGTCCGCTCACGTTTGGGCCGGACGAGATGAGCCGGCTAAAAGAGATCGTGCTCGACGGCAAATACGAGCTCAAAGGCGGCGGGTCCTATGCGTTCGTGGAGAATTTTCCCGCGCGCTACATTGCCGATCTGACGAAGCGGCCGAAGCTCAAGCGCCGCCTCAAAGTGGTCTGCGCCTGCGGCAATGGCACGGCCGGGGCGTTCGCGCCGCGCGTGCTCGAGGCGGTCGGTTGCGAAGTCGTGCCGCTCGACTGCGAGCTCGATCACACGTTCCCGCGCTACAACCCCAATACCGAAGACATGAAGATGCTGCACGCCATGCGCGACGAGGTATTGCGCACCAAGGCCGACGTGGGCCTGGGCTTCGACGGCGACGGCGATCGCTGTGGGGTGGTCGACAACACCGGGGACGAGATTTTCGCCGACAAGGTGGGCGTGATGCTGGCGCGCGATATCTCTTCGCTGCACCGGAATGCGAAATTCGTCGCCGACGTGAAATCGACCGGACTGTTCATGACCGACCCGGTGCTGCTCAAGAACGGCGCCAAGACCGACTACTGGAAGACCGGCCATTCATACATGAAGCGACGCACGCATGAGCTCGGCGCGCTCGCCGGTTTCGAGAAATCCGGGCATTTCTTCTTCAACGAGCCGTTCGGCCGCGGCTACGACGACGGGCTGATCTTCGCGCTTGCGGTCTGCGACATGCTCGACCGCAATCCCGGAAAGACCATGGCGGATTTGAAAAACGCGCTGCCGAAAACCTGGTCCTCGCCCACCATGTCGCCGCATTGCGACGACGAGAAGAAATACGGCGTGGTCGACCAGGTGGTGAAGCATTTCGAGATCGCGAAGCAGAAGGGCGAGAAGGTCGCGGGCGAAGCGATCCGCGATCTGGTCACGGTCAACGGCGTGCGCGTGACGGTGGCCGACGGCACCTGGGGGCTGGTGCGCGCGTCATCGAACAAGCCGGAACTCGTGGTGGTGGTGGAAAGCCCGGTGTCGGAGGCGCGCATGCGCGACATGTTCAAGGCTGTCGACGGCGTGCTGCGCACGCACAAGGAAGTCGGCGAATACAATCAGACGATATAAGACCGATCGGGCCGGACTTAAGCGTCCGGCGTTGCCTTGCGACGTTCGCGTTTGGTTGCGCCGTTCGGCGTTGCCTTCAACACCTCAAGCAGCGCGCTCACCTTGGGCGACTGCGCGCCCTTGCGCCAGATCAGCACGGTCGGTGCGATCGAAAGGTTTTTCGGTAGCGGATGCACGCTCAGCAGTTTCCGGTCGGGAAATGTGTTCAGCATCATCTTGGGCAAAACCGCAACGCCCATTCCGGCAGCGGTGCAGCCGAGGATCGCGTGCCACGACGTCATTTCGACGATGCGCTCGGGCATTTCGCCGGCTTGCTTGAACCATTGGTCGAGGCGCAGCCGATAGGGGCAGCCCATTTCGCGCGCCAGCATGGTCTGCGGCCGCAGATCGCGCGGTGATTTTATCGGAGGGTGACGTGCGGCGGCGATGATCGCGAGTTCCTCTTGAAATATCGTCGCCTTCTCGAACGGTGCGTCAGCGACGGGTTCCGCCACGAGCGCGGCGTCAAGCTCGCCGTGCAATACTTTTGCCGATAAGTCCTGGATGCTGCCGGTCTGCAGCTCAAGCGTCACTTCCGGAAAGCGCTGATGATATTCGTTGAGCGGCGCGGGCAGGCGCATGGCCGCCGCGCTTTCCATCGAGCCGAGCCGGAACAGGCCGCGCGGCTTCGCGTCATGCACGGCGTCGCGCGCTTCCGCCGCCAGATCGATCAGACGGTCGGCGTAGCCGAGCAGGAGCTTGCCGGCGGGCGAAAGATGGAGCCGTTTGCCTTCGCGGATGAAGAGATCGACGCCGAGCTCCTCTTCAAGCTGGCGCACACGCGTGGTGATGTTGGATTGCACGCGATGCAGCCGTTCGGCGGCGCGCGTGACGCCCCCCTCCTGCACCACCGCGCGGAAGATGCTCAGATCGGACAGGTCCATCGTTCTCACCATGAGATTGATATAATCTTTATTATTCATTTTACGTGATTATCGGCCGGGCGTAAAGACCTGCTCCAGAACATGCTGGAGATGACAATGAAAGACGCGATTAAATTTTATGACTACCGGTCGCCCGGCTCGTCGGAGCGCGCCGCGGTGCGGGCGCAGCTCATCAAGCGGGCCCACCGGCAACGGGCCGAGTTCATCCGGAAACAGCTGCGTGCGTTGTTCGGATCGCTGGACCGCTTGGTCGAGATGGTGCTGAGGGCTGTTTTCGCACCCAAGGTTCGGGTGCCGCCTTCACGTCGCGCTTAGAAATTCCCGCGCCGCCTTGATGAACAACGCCGGCTGATCCATGTTGGAAATATGTCCGGCGCCGGGAAGCTCGATGTATTTCGACGCAGGGAATTCCTGCTGCATCAGCCGCATGGTCGCGGCGTTGTGGCCATCCTTCTCGCCGCACATGTAAAGCACGGGCCGCTTCACGCCGCGCATGCCGGGTCTGAAATCATGGTTCGCGAGAGCCGCCGAGCCGCCGACGAAACCGTTGACCGGCGTGTTCATGATCATCTTGCGCAATTTGTCGAGATGAGGCGGATTGGCCTTCACGGTCTCGGACGGAAACCAGCGCGCGATCGTCGATTCGAGCTGTGCTTGCATGCCGCCTTTCTGCGCGCTGGCGATACGCTCCTCCCATTGCGCGGCGGTCGCGGGGGTGGATTGGCCGGGCGTGTCGCAGATGATGAGGCGATCGAAACGGTCGGGATGCTTTTGCACCGCGCCCATGCCGGTGGCGCCGCCCATGGATATGCCGCACCAATGCGCACGCTTCACCCCGAGCGCGTCCATCAAGGCAATGATGTCGTCGATCAGCAGCTCGAAAGTGTAGCGGCCCGGCGGTGCCTCGGTGAGGCCGTGGCCGCGCTGGTCATAGCGCAGCACCCGGTATCGATCCCGCAGTTGCTCCGCCTGCTCGTCCCACATGTGCAGGTCGGTTGCGAGCGAGTTCAAGAGCACGAGCCAGGGCGCACCCTCGCGTCCGTCGAGCTGGCAGTTGAAGGTGATGCCGTTGGCCTTGATTTTCATGTCAGGCCTTTTGTTCCTCGAATGTCTCGCGGAACTTGTGCGCCGGATAGACGCCCAGGATCCGCAGCTCTTTCGAAAAGAACGACAGTTCTTCGAGCGCGAACACCAGCCCGCGGTCGTCGGGATGGCCCTCGACATCGGCGTAGAATTGCGTGGCGAAGAAATTGCCCTCGATCATGTAGCTTTCGAGCTTGGTCATGTTGATGCCGTTGGTGGCAAACCCGCCCAGTGCCTTGTAGAGCGCCGCCGGCACGTTCTTCACGCGGAACAAGAAAGTGGTAATGACCTTGCCTTTGCCGCGGGGGGCCCATTTCTTCTCGCGCGACAGCACGATGAAGCGCGTGGTGTTGTGCGCCTCGTCCTCGATGTCCTCGGCGAGGATATCGAGTCCGTAGATTTCGGCGGCAAGACGAGTGGCGATGGCGGCGCGGGTCTTGTCGCCGGCCTGCGCAATCTCGCGCGCCGAGCCCGCGGTGTCGGCCGCAACCACAGTCTTGACGCCGAGCTTGCGGATCGCCTTGCGGCATTGGCCGAGCGCATGGACGTGACTTTCGACCGTCTTGATGCCTTTGAGCGTCGCGCCCTTCGGCGCCATCAGCTGATGACGCACCGGCATGAAGTGCTCGGCCACAATGTGGACATTCGCGCTCGGCATCAGGTGATGGATGTCGGCGACGCGGCCGGCGACCGAGTTCTCGATCGGGATCATGGCGAGGCCGACACTGCCGTCGTTGATGGCCGTGAAGGCATCCTCGAAAGTCGGGCAGGCTACAGCCTCGGCGTCCGGATAGGCCTCGCGGATCGCCAGGTGCGAATTGGCCCCCGGCTCTCCTTGGAATGCGATTTTTTGCTTGCTCATGGCCCGTTCGTTTCGCTTAAGCGCTACCGTGGAGTCAATGCTTGCCTTGTCAGAGCGTGGTCTGTTTCGAAACCGGTTCCCGCCTTCGGGATCAGGCCTTAAGCATCGCGCGCGCGATTTCCAGATCCTCCGGCGTATCGACGCCGAGCGGGACGGTGTCGACGATGGTGACATCGATGCGCATGCCGGCTTCAAGTGCGCGCAATTGCTCGAGCTTCTCGCGTTTCTCGAGCGGCGAAGGCGGCAAAGCGACGAAGCGCGCGAGCGCGGCGCGGCGGTAGGCATAAAGCCCGATGTGATGGTAGAGCGGGCCGTCACCGGCCGGAGCGGTCGCGCGGGTGAAATAGAGTGCGCGCAGGCGGCCGGGCGCAACGGGCGAGCCCACCACCTTGACGACGTTGGGATTGCTGCGCTCCTCGGGCTTTTTGATTTCGGCGGCAAGCGTCGCGATATCGACGGCGGGATCTTTCAGCGGTCCGAGCGCGGCCTTCAAATCTTTGGGCGCAAGCGTTGGCAGATCGCCTTGGACATTGACGATGATTTTGGCGCGCGCATTCCGATCGACGATGCCGAGCGCCTCGAAAATCCGGTCGGAGCCGGAGACGTGGTCGGTGCGGGTCATGATGGCGCGGCCGCCGGCTTTTTCCACCGCCGCAGCGATCACGTCGGTATCGGTCGCCACCACCACCGGACCGAGGTCCGCGGCTTCGGCATGGCGAAGGACGTGCACGATCATCGGTTGGCCGGCGATGTCGAGGAGCGGCTTGCCGGGTAGCCTGGTGGCAGCCATACGGGCGGGTATGAGGATCAGGACATCATCGGCCATCGCGGACTCTCGAAGCCGCCCCGTTCCGGCATTGGAGGAATGTCGCAGGGTGTGCTTATACGGGTTGCCAGGGGCGAGGCAAACCGGGTATGTGTCCGCCGTCACTCAAGGCCCTTCACGGGCCTTTTCCGCGCCGCGTTCAGATTCAACGGGAGCCGATTGGCGATGGATTCATTCGAGATGAACAAAATTCTGGGGGCGATCCTCGGAACCTGTCTCGTGCTGCTGTCGCTCAATATCACCGCGGGCGCGCTGTTTTCACCGCACAAGCCGGAGAAGCCCGGTTACGTCATCGAAGTTCCCGAACATCCGACCGAGGAGGCCGCCAAACCGGGCCAGCCGGAGGTTCCGATCGAGACGCTGCTCGCCAGTGCCGACGTCAAGCGCGGCGAGACCGCTGCCAAGAAATGTCTCGCCTGCCACAGCTTCCAGAAGAATGGTCCAAATCTGGTCGGCCCGAACCTGTGGGGCGTGGTCAATCGCCCGAAACATTCGGTTGAGAAGTTCAACTATACGTCAGCGATGAAAGCCCAGAGCGGCAATTGGTCGATCGACCAGCTCAATATCTATCTGAAGAATCCGAAGGGCATGGTACCGGGCACGGCGATGAACTTCCCGGGCATTCCGAAGGACAGCGAACGGGCCGACGTGATCGACTATCTCAATTCGCTCTCCGACAATCCGGCGCCGCTGCCGAAGGCGGCTGCTGCACCGGCGCCAACAGCGGCTGCGCCGGCACCGGCCGCAGCGCCAAAATCGCCGGCACCCGCACCAGCGCCAACCGCTCCGGCTCCCAAACCGCACTGAACCGATGTGGCGACGCCTCAAGGCGTGCGACGGACATTGCGGGCGGCTCTCGGTCAGGTGCAGACGGACGCACGCAGATTTGTAGCATGAGGCAGCCCGCAGGGTGGCGCGGCCTCCTAATTCCGACATAATCCGACCCTGAAAAGCGGTTCCGGGACGGGCCAAAAGATGGAGCCATCCGTGCACCTCAGTCGCCGCGCAGTCGTTCAATATATTACGAGCCTGCTGACGGCGATTTCGTTACCCGGATTTATCGCACAGCGTTCCGCGCGCGCGCAGGTGACACCAGCGCCGAGCACGGAGAAGGCATGGCGGCACGGGCTGTCGCTGTTCGGCGATCTCAAGTACTCGGCTGGTTTCAAGCAATTCGATTACGTCAACACGAATGCGCCCAAGGCCGGCGTCGCGCGACAGATCGCGTTCGGTACGTTTGACAATTTCAACCCCGTCATTGCCGGCGTGAAAGGATCGGTGGCGTTCGGCATCGATTATCTGTTCGATACATTGCTGGTGCCGTCGCTCGATGAGGTGTCGACCGAATATGGCCTCTTGGCCGAGGCTGTGAGCTATCCGCCCGATTATTCATCGGTGACCTATCGCCTGCGCGCCGAAGCAAAGTGGCATGACGACCAGCCGGTGACGCCCGACGACGTGGTTTTTTCGTTCGATGCGTTCAAGAAATCGAGCCCGTTCCATGCGGCCTATTACCGCCACGTAACGAAAGCGGAGAAGAGCGGCGAGCGCGACATCACCTTCACCTTCGATCAGGCGGGGAACCGCGAACTGCCGCAGATCGTCGGACAGCTCAACGTGCTGCCCAGGCATTGGTGGGAAGGGACCGACAAGAACGGCAAAAAACGCGACATCACGAGCACATCACTTGAGCCGCCGCTCGGCAACGGCGCCTACCGCATCAAGGAATTCGCAGCCGGCCGCACGATCGTGTACGAGCGCGTGCCCGACTACTGGGGCAGGACTCTCAACGTCAATGTCGGCCGCGACAATTTCAACGAGCTGCGGTTCGAATATTTTCGCGATCCGACCGTCGCGCTGGAAGCCTTCAAGGCCGACCAAGTTGACTGGCGCACGGAGAACAGCGCCAAGAGCTGGGCAACGGCCTACGATTTTCCCGCCGTGACCGATAAGCGCGTGATCCTTGAGGAATTTCCCATTGCCAATTCGAGTTCCATGCAGGCCTTCGCGTTCAATATTCGCCGAGACAAATTCAAGGACCCGCGGGTGCGGCGCGCCTTCAACTTTGCGTTCAATTTCGAAGAGATGAACAAGCAGATCTTCTTCAACCAGTACCGCCGCATTGCCAGCTATTTTGACGGGACTGAGCTTGCCAGTTCCGGGCTGCCGGCGGGCAAGGAACTCGAGATTCTCGAGACGGTGCGCGACAAGGTGCCGCCGGAAGTGTTCACCACCGCCTATAGCAATCCGGCGGTGGATTCGCCGGACGCGATCCGCAATAACCTGCGCGAGGCCATTCGCCTGCTGCGCGAGGCCGGCTGGACCGTGCGCGAGACAAATCCGCCGGGATTTTTCGAACGCATGAAGAATCTGGTGGGGCTTGGCCGCGCCAGCACCCAACGCGTGCTGCGCGGTCCGACGGGCGAGCCGATGAACGTGGAGTTCCTGGTCGAAGACCCGAATTCCGAGCGGTTCGTGTTGTTCTACAAGCCATCGCTCGAACGGCTCGGCATGGAGGTCACGGTTCGCACCGTGGATGTGGCGCAATACGAAAACCGATTGAGACAATGGGATTTCGACGTCATCGTTGCGGCGTGGCCGGAATCGCTGTCGCCGGGCAACGAGCAGCGCGATTTCTGGAGCTCGGAGGCGGCCGACATCAGGGGCTCGCGCAATCTCATCGGCATAAAAAATCCCGCGGTGGACGAACTGATCAAGCGCGTGATCTATGCCAAGGATCGCGATGAGCTGGTCGCCGCGACGAAGGCCCTCGACCGGGTCCTGCTGTGGAACCATTACGTGGTGCCGCAATGGACATACGGCAAAGTGCGCACGGCACGCTGGGATCGATTCGGACGACCGGCGGAACTTCCCAAATATGGCCGCTCCGCATTCCCGACCGTCTGGTGGTGGGACGCGGACAAGGCCGCCAAGGTCGGGTCGCGGCAGTGATCTCTCGCCGCCGCGTGCTCGTCGTGACGGCCGGAGCATTGGCGGCGGTCGGATTGCCGCGCTGGCAAAGTTTCGCAGCGGCGGCGCCTGCGCCGGTTGCCGACGAAGCCGAGCGGCACGGCATGTCGGGTTTCGGCGATCTGAAGTACCCGGCCGATTTTGCGCATTTCGATTATGTGGAACCGTTGGCGCCGAGGGGCGGGATTTTCTCGCAGGTCGGCGCAACGCGGCAATACAACCAGAATTTTTTCACGTTCAATTCGCTCAACAGCTACATCCTGAAGGGCGAAGCCGCGCTCGGCATGGAGCTGACGTTCGCGACGCTGATGAGGCGCGCGGGGGATGAGCCCGACGCCATGTACGGGCTGGCGGCGCGGTCCGTGAAGATTTCCGCGGACGGGCTGACGTGCCGGTTCATGCTGCGGCCGGCCGCGCGGTTTCACGACGGCAGCAAGATTACCGCGCAAGATGTCGCTTTCTCGCTCACGATGCTCAAAGACAAAGGCCATCCGATCATCACGCAATTTCTGCGCGACTTTGCCGGCGCGGAAGCGGTCGACGAGGCGACCGTGGTTTGCCGTTTCGCGCCGAAGCGCGCGCGCGACGTGCCGCTGTTCGTCGCCGGGCTGCCGATCTTTTCGAGCGCCCATTATACCTCGCGGCCGTTCGATGAATCGACGCTCGATGTTCCGCTCGGGAGCGGCGCCTACCGGGTCGGGCGCTTCGAAACCGGTCGCTATATCGAATACGAGCGGGTGAAGGACTGGTGGGGCGCGAACCTGCCGGTTTCGCGCGGGCAGTACAATTTCGATGTCGTGCGGTTCGAATTTTATCGCGACCGCGATGTCGCCTTCGAGGGGTTCACCGCGAAGAACTATCTGTTCCGCGAGGAGTTCACCTCGCGCACCTGGGCGACGCGCTACGACTTCCCGGCGCTGCGCGACGGCAGAGTCAAACGCGATGTTCTGCCTGACGATACGCCTTCCGGTGCGCAGGGCTGGTTCATCAACACGCGACGGCCGAAGTTCAAGGATTCACGCCTGCGTGAGGCGCTGATCTGCGCGTTCGACTTCGAGTGGACAAACAAAGCGATCATGTACGATTCCTACCAGCGCACGCAGTCGGTGTTTCAGAATTCCGACCTGATGGCGGTCGGGCCGCCGAGCGCGGACGAGCTTGCCTTGCTCGAGTCGTTCCGCGGCAAGGTGCCGGACGAGGTGTTCGGCGAGCCGTTCGTGCCGCCGGTATCGGACGGATCGGGGGCGGATCGCGTACTGCTGCGCAAGGCGGTGCAGCTCCTGCGGGAGGCCGGCTACACCGTGCGTGACGAGGTCGACCCGGAGCATGTGCCCGGCGTGCTCGACCGGATCTGGATCAAGCTCGGGCTCAAGCGCGAGATCACCAAGAAAGTTCTGCGCGACGGCAAGGGCCAGCCGCTCACGATCGAATTTCTGATCGACGAGCCGAGCTTTCAGCCGCACCACATGCCATTCATCAAGAACCTTGCCACGCTCGGGATCGAAGCAAGCTTGCGAATCGTCGAAGCCGTGCAATACCAAAAGCGGATGGATGAATTCGACTTCGATATCGCTATCCAGCGCTTTGGCTTTTCCACCACACCCGGCGACGCACTGCGTTCCTATTTTTCATCGCAGGCTGCCGCGGTGATCGGTTCGCAAAATCTTGCCGGCATTGCCGATCCGGCGATCGACGCCATGATCGACCGGATCATCGCCGCCGACAGCCGGCCCGCGCTGGTGACCGCGTGTCGCGCGCTCGATCGGCTGATCCGCGCGGGGCGCTATTGGATTCCGCACTGGTACAAAGCGTCGCACTGGGTGGCCTATTGGGATGTGTTCGATCGGCCGCCGCGGAAGCCGAAATATTCGCGTGGCGTGTTGGAAACCTGGTGGTACGATCCGGGCAAGGCGGCAAAATTGGAGCAAAAGGGCTAGTATCGATCGCGTTGGCTTTGGGCCGACCGCGCTGCCGCCGCATTTTCGCAATAGCGAAAGAACGCTTAGACCACCAAGGACCATGGCCGCCTATATCATTCGCCGCCTGCTGCTTCTGATCCCGACCATATTCGGGATCATGCTGATCTCGTTTGCGGTCGTGCAGTTCGCGCCGGGCGGGCCGGTCGAGCGGATCCTGGCGCTGATGCAGGGCTCCTCCACTGGTGCAGAATCGCGCGTTCCGGGGTCGCAGGCCGGAGACTTCACGCCGCAATCGCAATTGCCGGGCGCCGGACAGACGAATTCGCTGTCATCCAAGTATCGCGGCGCGCAAGGGCTCGATGAGGCATTTCTCAAGAGCCTGGAAAAGATGTTCGACCTGGATCAGCCTGCCCCGGTCCGATTCTATCGGATGATGCTGCGCTATCTGCGGTTCGATTTCGGCAAGAGTTATTTCCGCGACGTCAGCGTGATTCAACTGGTGAAAGAGAAACTGCCGGTGTCGATCTCGCTCGGGCTTTGGATCACGGTGCTGACCTATCTGATTTCGATCCCGCTCGGAATCCGCAAGGCCGTGCGGGACGGCTCGCGTTTCGACGTGTGGACCTCGAGCGTCGTCATTATCGGTTATGCGATTCCGGGTTTCATGTTCGGGTTGTTGCTGATCATTCTGTTTGCCGGCGGCTCCTACTTCGACATATTTCCGTTGCGCGGCCTGACCTCCGACAATTGGGGGCAGCTGCCGTGGTGGCATAAGATTCTCGACTATCTGTGGCACCTGCCGCTGCCGATCACCGCGATGGGCGTGGGTGCGTTCGCCACCATGACGCTGTTCACCAAAAACTCGTTCCTCGACGAAATCCGCAAACAGTATGTGCTGACCGCGCGCGCCAAGGGATGCAGCGAGCGGCGCACGCTCTACGGCCACGTGTTCCGCAACGCCATGCTGATCGTGATTGCCGGTTTTCCGTCCGCCTTCATCAGCGCGTTTTTCACCGGCGCGTTTCTGATCGAATATATCTTCTCGCTCGACGGGCTGGGGCTGCTCAGCTTCGAGGCGGTGTTCAACCGCGACTATCCCGTGGTGTTCGCGAACCTCTACATATTCGCACTGCTCGGCCTTGTGGTGAAACTCGTCTCCGACCTCACCTACATGTGGATCGATCCGCGGATCGATTTCGAGACGCGGGAGGTCTAGCGGTGGATGCGCGAACCGCGGACAAGGTGACGGAACCGGCCGAACCGGCGGAGGCCGTTCCGCTCGCGCCGGAAAAGCAGCGGCGGTTTTATCTCTCGCAGATCAACCGCCGGCGCTGGCGCAATTTCAAATCAAACCGACGCGGCTTTGTTTCGTTCTGGCTTTTTCTGATTCTGTTTCTTGTCTCGCTGTTCGCAGAATTCATCGCCAATGATCGGCCGTTCCTGGTCAAATACGACGGCAGCTTTTATTTTCCCGTGTTCGTGCAATACGAGGAGACGACGTTCGGCGGCGAGTTCGAGACCAAAGCCGACTATCGCGACCCGTATTTGCAAAAATTGATTGCCGAGAAAGGCGGCTACATGGTGTGGCCGCTGATCCGCTATTCCTACGACACGCACAACCTCGACTTGCCGACGCCGGCGCCGTCAAAGCCGACCTGGCTGTTGACCGAAAAGGAATGCGCGGCGGTGGTCAAACGCAAGGGTCTCTCCGGCTGCCGCGATCTCGAATACAACTGGCTCGGCACCGATGACCAGGGCCGCGACGTGGTGGCGCGGCTGATCTACGGGTTTCGCATCTCGATATTGTTCGGCTTGACGCTGACCGTGATTTCTTCGGTGATCGGCGTGATCGTCGGGGCGGTGCAGGGCTTTTTCGGCGGCTGGACCGATTTGCTGTTTCAGCGCTTCATCGAAATCTGGACCTCGGTGCCGCAGCTCTATCTGCTCCTGATCGTCTCGTCGGTGCTGGTGCCGGGATTCTTCGTCCTGCTCGGGATTCTGCTGCTGTTTTCCTGGGTCTCCCTGGAGGGATTGGTGCGCGCCGAATTCCTGCGCGCGCGCAATTTCGAATATATCCGCGCGGCGCGCGCGCTCGGCGTGTCGAACCGCGTCATCATGTTCCGCCATCTGCTGCCGAACGCCATGGTGGCGACGTTGACGTTCCTGCCGTTCATCCTGTCATCGTCGGTGACGGCGCTGACCGCGCTCGATTTCCTCGGGCTCGGCCTGCCGCCGGGATCGCCGTCGCTTGGCGAATTGCTGGCGCAGGGCAAGGCCAATATCCAGGCGCCGTGGCTCGGGCTTGCCGGATTCTTCAGCGTGGCGGTCATGCTTTCGCTGCTGATCTTCATCGGCGAAGCGGTGCGCGACGCCTTCGACCCGCGAAAGATATTCATGTGAGCGCCATGGACGCGACGACGCCTCCTCTGCTGTCCGTGCGCGATCTGTCGGTCGCCTTCGGCCACGGCCAACATCGCACGCTCGCGGTCAACCGCATCTCGTTCGACATAAAAAAGGGCGAAACGGTCGCGCTGGTCGGCGAGTCCGGATCGGGCAAGTCGGTGACGGCGCTTTCGGTGCTGAAGCTGCTGCCGTATCCGGCGGCGAGCCATCCGTCCGGGGCGATCCTGTTTGACGGGCGCGATCTGTTGCCGTTGCAGGAGCGCGACATCCGCGAGGTCCGCGGCAACGACATCACGATCATTTTCCAGGAGCCGATGACGTCGCTCAATCCGCTGCACACGATCGAGCGGCAGATCGGCGAAATCCTGATGCTGCATAGCCCGATTTCCGGCGCAGAGGCGCGCAAGCGCACGCTCGAGCTGCTCGGGCAGGTCGGGATTCCCGATCCGGAGCAACGCCTGAAGAGTTTTCCACACCAGCTTTCCGGCGGGCAGCGCCAGCGCGTGATGATTGCCATGGCGCTCGCCAACGAGCCGGATCTCTTGATCGCGGACGAGCCGACCACTGCACTCGACGTCACGGTGCAGGCGCAAATCCTGAACTTGCTGAAGGAAATGCAGCGCCGGCTCGGCATGGCGGTGCTTTTCATCACCCATGATCTCGGCATCGTGCACAAGATCGCCGACCGCGTCTGCATCATGAAAATGGGCGAGATCGTGGAGCAGGGAACGGTCGAACGCATCTTCACCGCGCCGGAGCATCCGTACACGCGCGCATTGCTTGCGGCCGAGCCGAAGGGCGAGCCGGCGCCGCGCCATCCGAACGCGCCGGTGATGATGGAGACGCGCGATCTCAAGGTCTGGTTCCCGATCAAGCGCGGCTTGCTGCGCAGGACCGTCGGTCACATCAAGGCCGTCGACGGAGTCAGCATCGAGCTGCGTCGCGGCGAGACGCTCGGGGTGGTCGGCGAATCCGGATCTGGCAAGACCACGCTCGGGCTTGCGATCTTGCGGCTCGTTTCCGCGGATGGGCCGGTGGTGTTCATGGGCCAGAAGCTGAACGGGCTGAGATTCAGGGAAATGCGGCCGTTCCGCCGCCACATGCAGGTGGTGTTTCAGGATCCTTACGGCTCGCTGTCGCCCCGCATGTCGATCCACGACATCGTGGCGGAGGGACTGACGGTTCATCATCCGAGGATGACCGAGGAGGAAAGGGACGCGCGCGTGGTCGCGGCATTGCGCGACGTGGGCATCGATCCGGACACGCGTTACCGCTATCCGCACGAGTTCTCCGGCGGTCAGCGCCAGCGCATTGCGGTCGCGCGCGCGATTGTGCTCGAGCCGAATTTCCTCGTGCTCGATGAACCGACGAGCGCGCTCGACATGCTGATCCAGGCGCAGATCGTCGACCTGCTGCGGGATCTGCAACGGCGCCATGACCTGACGTATCTTTTCATCTCGCACGACCTGAAGGTCGTCGCCGCCCTGGCGAGCCAGCTCATCGTCATGCGGCACGGCAAGGTGGTGGAGGCGGGAGACGCCGCGGACGTCTTCAAGGCGCCGAAGAGCGAGTATACGCGGGCGCTGTTCGCCGCGGCCTTCAATCTCGACGCCGCCTCGCTTGATGCACCGGCGCAGTAGCAAGAATTAGCGATCGAGGCGGCGCACGCCCGTCACCGAAATGCCCTCTTTGCCGAAACGCGCGATCGTCACCTGGATCGCTTCAACCGCAACCGCCACGTGGAAACCGTTGGCGTGAAGGAAGTGCGCCTCGTCGCGCACGATCGCCACGTGGTCTTTCCAGAATACGAGATCGCCACGCTTAAGACTTGAATAGTCGGGGTCCGGATCGATTGGCCGGCCGAGCACGGCCTCCTGCCTGTAGCTGTCGCGTGGACAGGCGATGCCGCAGGCGGTGAGCGAAACCTGCACGAGGGCGGAACAGTCGAGACCGAGGCTGGTCTTGCCACCCCAGAGATAGGGCACGCCGACGAAGCGCTCGGCCACGGCGACGAAATCCTCTTCCGCGTCATTGAGCGGAGCGAGGTGGACCAGGGGAACAAATCCGCCGTTGGCGGTCACCGCAAAGCGGCCTTCGGTGCGCACGATGGCGAGCGTCGCGCCGAGCGAAAGCATTTCGATGGTCGGCACCTTGATCGAGGGTCCGACCAGCACCGGCGCGCGCAAGGCGGCGACACGGTGTGTCGGCGCAGGACCGGGAGCGACCAGGGCATTCGAGGGCAGCCAGCCGACATAACGGTCGCTTTCGAGCTGGCCCCAGGACCAGCCTTCGTCGGTCGTTTCGTAAATGGTGACACGCTCGCCCTTGAGGGCTTCGGTGTCGAGCGATGCGTCCGGCGCGGGTTCGCGCCGCACCGGCGCCTGGGGGTCGAACACTTCGCGGACTTCGCCTTGGACGTAGCGCGCGGCCGGAATTCTACCTTGCAGGAAGCTCGCCGCGAGATCGGGGCGGGCCGGCGTGATGCGAGGATCGAAGTTCGCTTTCTCGTTCACCGCGGCAGCTCCTTGGCCTTGGCGACCAGCAGATCGCCGAGCCGTTCCACGTGCAGCGCGCCTTTGACAGTGCGCTGGACTACCACGCTGCGCCGATCGCGCTCGTCGCGCCGGCGGGAGACGAGGTCGAGCTTGCCCATGGTGTCGAGCGCGCGGGTGATCACGGGCGTTCTCACGCCGAGCTTTGCCGCGAGACCGCGCACGGTGTGCGGCGGCGGTTCGAGATAGATGGTGAAAAGCACGTCGAGCTGGCGCGGCGAAAGATCCGGTTCGCCGTCGGTGACCAGCGCGTGCGACAGCTCGTGCAGCAACCGCAATGCCTGAGACGGGCGGATATCGACGGCCATGCGCGCGATGTCAAAAATTGTTTCGGGGCCGTATTATTTCTTCGGCGTGCGATATCCGCAAGCGACGGCGTGCGATTTATCCGTAGCGTCGGCAAAGCAGTGCATAAAGCGCGCGGGCGGCCTGGCATTCGCCGCCTTCCGGCCGGCCTGGCTTCGATGTCGGGTTCCAGGCGTAGATGTCGAAATGCAGCCAGGTCCTGGCGGTGACGAAACGCTTGAGAAACAGCGCGCAGATGATCGAGCCTGCGAACGGGCCGTTCGATACGTTGTTGAGATCGGCGACCTTGGACTCCAGCATCGAGTCGTAGCGGCGCCAGAGCGGCAAGCGCCAGACCGGATCATTTTCGCGCTGTGCGTTACGGACGACTTCGTCGGCGAGCGCGTCGTCATCGGTATAAAACGGCGGCAGATCTGGTCCGAGCGCAACGCGTGCGGCGCCGGTCAGCGTGCCCAGGTCGATCAGAAGCTCCGGCTTTTCTTCGCAGGCGAGCGCCAGCGCGTCGGCGAGAATGAGGCGGCCCTCGGCGTCGGTGTTGCCGATCTCGACGCTGAGGCCCTTGCGCGAGGGGTAAACATCGAGTGGCCGGAAGGCCGCGCCGGAGATCGAATTCTCCACCGCCGGAATCAGCACACGCAGCGAAACCTTGAGCTTGCGGTCCATCACCATATGGGCCAGCGCGAGTACGGTCGCGGCGCCGCCCATGTCCTTCTTCATCAGCCGCATGCCGCTCTCGGGCTTGATGTCGAGACCGCCGGTGTCGAAGCACACGCCCTTGCCGACCAGGGTGACCTGCGGGTGGCTCGCATTGCCCCAGCGCAGCTCGATCAGGCGTGGCAGGCGCGCAGCGGCGCGGCCGACCGCGTGGATGAGGGGAAAATTCTCCGTCAGCAGTTCGTCGCCGACGATGGCATGCGTTGTTGCGCCGTGCTGCTTGGCGAGAGCGCGGGCGGCATCCTCCAATTCGGCCGGGCCCATGTCGTTCGAGGGCGTATTGATGAGATCGCGGGCGAGCGTGACGCCTTCGACCACGCGGCTGAGCTCGGCCGCGTCGACGCCATCGGGCACGACGAGCTTGAGCGGTTTGTCATCGGTCTTGCGATAGCGGCCGAAACGATAGGTGCCGAGCGCAAAGGCGAGCGCGGCGAGACGGCTGTCGTGCGGCGCATTGGCGAAACGATAAGTCCCGGCTGGCAGCAGTTCGGCAAGCTTGCCGGGAAGGAATGGGTCGTCGTTGTCCGTGCCCAGCCCAAACAGCGCGCCGGCCTTGTGCTCTGCCGGCAGGATCAAGTGCCGGCCGGCCTTGGGCTCGAAAGCCGCCGCCGCCACAAAGGACCGTGTTTGGGCATCAAGCGCGGCAAGGGTCTTCGGAAAGCTTTCAGGCGTGACGAACCAGATCGGCTGGGCGGCCTGACCGGGCGCGGCGAAGACTGGATGCATGGAGGTTTATCCGCGAATGCAGGGCATGCTGCTATCACGCCATCCAGCGCCGGTGAAGCCGCCAAGGGGGCGTTGGGCGCGAGTTCCCCGGAGGGTCTCGGCCGGCCGGTTAACTTCTCGTTAAAGTTAACGGTTTATTGCTCGCCACTGCCGGCCCCCGATGGACCGGCCAAGTTTTGAGTGGCAAGCCATGCGGAATCATTCCCTCTACGCGCGCCTCATCGCCTCGGTGGGGGCCGTTGCCCTCGCGCTGGCGATTGCCGGCTGCGCCAGCGAGCCTGAGAAGGAAACCACGGGCTCGGTTTCGAGCACGGCGCCGCGGACCCAGGCCGAGTGGCGAAAGGAAGCCGAAACGCTGGGCGAACGTTATCGGGCCGATCCGCACAATGCCGACGTGGCGATACAATACGCACAAGCCTTGCGCGGCATCGGGCAACGCGCCCAGGCGGTGGCGGTGCTCGAACAGGCTTCGATCCAGAATCCCGGCAACATGCCGATCCTCGGCGCCTATGGCCGGGCACTCGCCGACGTCGGGCGCAACGAGCAGGCGCTCGATGTGCTCAATCGCGCCCATACGCCGGAGCAGCCCGATTGGCGCATCCTCTCGGTGCAAGGGGCCGTGCTCGACCAGATGGGGCGGCACGAGGAAGCCCAGGCGCACTATTCGAGCGCCCTCAGGATCGTGCCGAACGAGCCCTCGGTGCTGTCCAATCTCGGCCTCTCCTACGCGCTCTCCAAGGATCTCCCCAAGGCCGAGGCAACGCTGCGGCTTGCCGCGGCGCAGCCGGGCGCCGAACCGAAGGTGAGGCAGAATCTGGCGCTGGTGGTTGGGTTGCAGGGCCGTTTCGCGGAAGCCGAAACAATCGCCCGCGGCGACCTGTCGCCCGAAGAAGCTGCGGCCAATGTCGCCTACCTCAGGCAGATGCTGCTGCAGCAAAAGGACTGGAAGAAGGATGCGCGCCCTGCTCCGGTCGCGCGCGATCGTTCGAAGTCAAAACAGGTTTCAGTCGACTGAAATGCGCTTTGCGCTTTCAGGCGCAAATCCCGCTCAAGCAGGATTACCGCATGGATGGCGAGTTCCGGAGCCGATCGTTCGTGTTCGGGCGTGTCGGCTGCGGCGCCGGAGGCTGCTGCGGCTGAACCTGCTGCTTTTGCTGCTGGTCTTCCTGGGTCGCCATGACGCGGATCGCGGCAGGACCGAGAATCACGATGAAGAGCACCGGAAGGAAGAACAGGATCATCGGCACCGTCAGCTTTGGCGGCAGACCGGCGGCCTTCTTCTCGGCTTCGGTCATGCGCATATCGCGGTTCTCCTGCGCCAGCACGCGCAGGGTCTGCGCGAGAGAGGTGCCGTAGCGCTCGGCCTGCTGCAGCGCGATGCAGACCGCTTTGACGCCGTCGATGTCGGTGCGCTTGGCGAGGTTGTCGTAGGCCTGACGGCGATCCTGCAGAAAGGACAGTTCAGCGGTGGTCAGCGTGAGCTCCTCGGCGAGCGCGATCGATTGCGAGCCGATCTCCTGGCTCACGCGCCTGAACGCGGCTTCGATCGACATGCCGGATTCCACGCAAATCAGCAGCAGGTCGAGCGCATCGGGAAATGCGCGGCGAATTGAAAGCTGCCGCTTGGTGATTTTATTTTTCAGCATCAAAAGCGGAAGCTGCAAGCCAAGGTAAGCGCCGAACATGCAGATGCTGAGCTTGATCGGTAGCGGCTGATCCCATTCCAGCACGACGAAGAGATAAAACGCCGTCACCAGCAGGGTGATGATCGGGGTGATCAGGCGAAAGAACAGGAACGTGATGTAGGGGGCCTGGCCGCGATAGCCGGCCTGCACGAGCTTATCGCGTACCTCTTCCTGCGCCAGCCATTTGGTCAGATTGAAGCGCTCGACGACGGTCTTGACGTATTGTTTGGGCGATTGCCGCAGCGTGACTTTTTCGCCGCGCGCCATGCGCTCGCGCTCGCGTTGGCGGATTTTTTCGCGCTCGTATGCCACCGCCTTCATGCGCCGGCCGAGCGAATCGGTCGACAGCAAAGGCATGGCCAACGTCAGCACCGTCGCCATGGCCGCCACGCTCGCGAAGGCCACGATCAGAAACTGCCGGTCGTTCATGTGCTCGATGATGAACTCAAGCATCGCTTATCCGTTCAGAAATCGAAGTTGATCATTTTGCGCATCACCATCACGCCCATGAACATCCAGATCGCACTGGTCGCCAGCATGAGCTTGCCGAGCGACGTCGTCCAAAGCAGCTCGATGTAATCCGGGCTGGTGAGCCAGACGAGCGTCATGACCGCGACCGGCAACGCTGCGATGATGGAGGCGGAAGCCTTGGCTTCCATCGACACCGCCTTGATCTTGGCCTGCATCTTCTTGCGATCGCGCAACACGCGCGAAAGGTTGCCGAGCGCTTCGGAGAGATTGCCGCCGGCCTTCTGCTGAATCGAAACGACGATGCTGAAGAAATTGGCCTCGGGCAGCGGAATGCGCTCGTAAAGCTTCGCGCAGGCCTCACCGAGCGGCATGCCGACGGCTTGCGTCTCGACGATGGAACGAAACTCGCTTTTCACCGGCTCCGCCGCTTCGGCCGCGATGACCTTGAGGCAGTCACCCAGCGGCAAACCGGTCTTGATGCCGCGCACGATGACGTCGACCGCGTCGGGAAACGCGTTGAGGAAATTGTTCTCGCGGCGCTTTTTCAGGAACTTGAGCATCCAAATCGGCACGCCCACGGCGGCGGTAAAGCCGATCCCGAGCGCCGGCAGCAACCCGGCATCAAGGAAAAGCCCGCCCAGGAATGCGACGAAACCGAAGATTCCCGCGGTGATCATGAACCGCTGCTTCGACCAGTCGAGTCCGGCTTGGTCGAGCCGGGTCGCGAGCGACACTTTCTTCGAGTTCTTTTGCCGGACCTCGAGTTCCTTTAGCGTTTCTTCGACCTGATCGCGACGGGATTTCTGGCCGATGCGCGCTGCGCTCTTGCGGGCGACCGGTTCGGCTTTTGCCACGCTCTCGCGGCGCTTTTCGGCTTGGCGTTCGCCGGACAAGTGCGGATAGATGAATACCCAGGCGACGCCGCCCATTGCGATCGTCACGAGGGCGAACAGGAAAATTGCTTGCGACCCGAGAACCACGATGACCTTACGATTTTTCCAAGGCGCTCGGCTTGTCCGAGGCGTCGAGGGCGGCGGCCAGTCGCTTCTCCTCGCCGTAGTAACGAGCGCGATCCCAGAACCGCGGACGTCCGATCCCGGTCGAGCGGTGCTGGCCGATCAGCTTGCCGTTGGCATCCTCACCGGTCATTTCATAGACGAAGAGGTCCTGGGTAATGATCACATCGCCTTCCATGCCGAGGACTTCGGAGATGTGCGTGATCTTGCGAGAGCCGTCGCGCAGGCGTGCCGCTTGCACCACCACGTCGACGGAGGCGCAGATCATTTCGCGAATGGTGCGCGAGGGCAGCGAATAACCGCCCATGGTGATCATGGATTCGATACGGGAAAGCGCCTCGCGCGGCGAGTTGGCGTGGAGCGTTCCCATCGAGCCGTCGTGACCGGTGTTCATCGCCTGCAGCAGGTCGAAAGCCTCGGGTCCGCGCACTTCGCCGACGATGATGCGCTCCGGACGCATGCGCAGGCAGTTTTTCACCAGATCGCGCATGGTGACCTGGCCCTCGCCCTCGAGATTGGGCGGGCGGGTTTCAAGGCGGACAACGTGCGGCTGCTGCAATTGGAGCTCGGCGGCGTCCTCGCAGGTGATGATGCGCTCGTCGTCGTCGATGTAGCGCGTCAGACAGTTGAGCAGCGTCGTCTTGCCCGAGCCGGTGCCGCCGGAAACGATGGTGTTGACGCGGCTGCGGCCGATGATCTTGAGAATCTCCGCGCCCTCAGGCGTGATCGTGCCGAAGCGGACGAGCTGCTCGAGGGTCAGCTTGTCGCGTTTGAATTTGCGGATGGTGAGGGCCGGGCCGTCGAGCGCAAGCGGCGGGACAATGGCGTTGACGCGGGATCCGTCGGGCAGGCGCGCGTCGCAGATCGGCGAGGATTCGTCGACGCGGCGGCCGATCTGGCTGACGATGCGCTGGCAGATATTGAGCAGCTGTTGATTGTCGCGGAAGCGGATGCCGGTCCGTTGAATCTTGCCGGCGACTTCGATGTAGACGGTGCCGGCGCTGTTGACCATGATGTCGGCGATGTCATCGCGCGCGAGCAGCGGCTCGAGGGGGCCGTAGCCGAGCACGTCGTTGCAGATGTCGTCGAGCAGCTCCTCCTGCTCGGAAATAGACATCACGATGTTCTTGATCGCGATGATCTCGTTGACGATGTCGCGGATTTCCTCGCGTGCGGACTCGGCGTCGAGGCGCGCAAGCTGGGAAAGGTCGATGGCCTCGATCAGCGCGCCGAAGATGGTGCCTTTGGTCTCGTAGTAGCTTTCGGAATGGCGCGTATCCGTCGCGATGGGAGCGGGGGGTGGTGCGGGCGCCTCCGGGGCCGGACGGCGTTGCGCCGCCGGGGCGGACACGAACGGCGCACCCAGGCCCGCGGACGGGAACGGGGCGCGTCCGGCATTGGTGGCCTGGATCGATCCGGGCGTGGGCGGCGGTGCTGCCTTTTGCGGTGCCGGCGGGAGAGGCGCCTTGAGGGCTTCCGAACTGCTACGCTTTCCGAACACGTGGCCTCCGCTCCGTTACTTCTGCCGCTTCAGCAATTTCTTGAGTACGGGGTGGAACAATCCGCCCTTTGATTTCTTGGATTCGGTGCGCCCGGTCATGAGTTGCGCAAGCTTGCGGAATGTCTCGGCCGTGCGGGCGCCGGCCGGCACCTCGGCGATCATCTGGCCGTTGTTGGCCGCGGTGCCGAAGACCTGAGGCTCGAACGGAATGATTGCCACCGGCTGATCCTCGAGCGCTTTGGCGAATTCGGCCGGCTTGATCTCGGGCCGCTTCGGCACACCCACTTGATTGAGGCAATAGAACGGACGGTGGTCGTTGACGCGGGCGGTGCGCAGGAAGTCGAACAGGTTCTTGGCGTTGCGCAAATTGGCGAGATCGGGCGTGGCGACGATCAAGATCTCGTCGGCGCTGACCAGGGTGTGCCGGGTCCAATCGTTCCATTGGTGCGGGACATCGAGCACGATGCAGGGCATGGAGACCCGCAAGGCGTCGTAGATCGCGTCGAAAGCCTCGGTTCCGAAGTCGTACGCGCGCTCCAGCGTCGCCGGGGCGGCCAACAGGCTGAGATGATCGGTGCATTTGGACAGCAGCCGGTCGACGAAGGCGTGATCGATGCGGTCGGGCGAGAAGACGGCGTCGGCGATGCCTTGCGGCGGATCCTGGTTGTAATCCAGGCCGGCCGTGCCAAAGGGCAGATCGAGATCGGTAATGACGGAATCGAGCGCGAGATCGTGCGCGATCGACCATCCGATGTTGTGCGCGATGGTGGATGCCCCGACGCCGCCCTTGGCGCCGACGACCGCGATCGTCCGGCCGACCGGCTTGGCATCGGTGGCGGCAAACAATCCGCTGATCGAGCGGACCATGTCGATCGGGCTGATGGGCGCTATCAGGTAATCGCTCACGCCGCGCCGCACCAGCTCGCGATAGAGCACCACATCGTTGTGCTTGCCGATCACCACGACGCGCGTGCCGCTGTCGCAAACTTCAGCCAGGCTATCGAGGCTGGCAATGATATCCTGGCCGTGGCTCTCGGTTTCCAGAATGATGACGTTGGGGGTCGGCGCGCTGCGATAGGCTTCGGCGGCGGCCGTGAGACCGCCGAGCTGTATCTTCAGGTGCGCCTTGGCCATGCGGCGATCTTCGCCGGCGGCCTGGATGGCGGCGGCCGCCTCGACGGTCTCGCAAAACGCCTGGATGGATACGCGCGGGACCGGAGCAATATGCTCGTCGGAACCGATGGGCTCGGCTCCGGCCTCAACTGCAGTTTCGAGGATCGAGTGGGCGTGCTTGGTCATTATTTGCCGATATCGCTGATTGCGCCCTTGTTGGCATCCGGATAAGTCGTCGCGGAGCTTTCGCCCTTGCGGTACTTGTCGAGCACCGTGGTGCGGCGCGCGGTGTAGACTTGGCCTTCACCGCGCGGTTGCACGAGGTCGGTCGGATTTTCCACCATGGAGGCAAGGTTGCGCCGGGTCGCGCAGCCGAAGTTCCAATATTCGATATTTTCGAAGTGGCTCGTATCGCTCGGGCCGAGATCGTCCGGCCATTGGCCGCAGGGGCCAGCTTGCGCTGCGAGATGAGGATAATTGACGCGGACGACGGCAAGCTGGTAGCGCTCGGCGTGATAAGACTGAACTCGGATTGCGCCGTCGGGAACACCGGTGGCGCGAAGGATCGAGCGAACTTCGTTGACCGCGGCCGTGGCCGCGCCCGGATTGCGGGACGCCGCCGGCCGATCAATGACGAAGCGGCCGGTGCCGTCGTCGCGCCAGGTCTGCGCTAAGGCGACAACATCGGCGCGCTGGTCCGGGGTCAACGCGTTTTGCCCGCTGCCGACGAAAATCTGCAATGTGCGATCCTTCTCAACGAGCGAGATCGGATGGCGTTGGCGATAGTCGGACCAGAGGGCTCCGGTATAATCTTTTTGATCCGTCTCGCAGGCGGCGAGCGCCGCGCCAAGGCTGACGATCATCAGGGCGCGCCGCGCATTCGCTGCGAGAGGTCGCCCGGCGCCTGCGGGGTGGTTGCGGTTCATCGATGATCTCCTCGTCGCAGGTTATCCGGTCAATCCAGAATGAAGCCGTAGTTGCCGCGGTAGGTCTGGCGGGGGCCGACGTTTCCGCGAGTGCCATAGAGGCGGTTGAAGTTTCCGAGCAGGGTGGTGGCCTGATCGGAAGCGTCGGCAAAGCCGTCGTCAGGACGCGAGAGCTCCTTCTGCGAGACCGCGCGTACGACGTAGGGCGTTACCAGCACCATCAATTCGGTCGCGTGGTTCTGGAAGTCGCGGCTCTTGAACAGGGCGCCCAGCACCGGCAGATTCATCAGCCCGGGCATGCCGTTGAGCTGCTGCTTGGTCTGTTCCTGAATCATGCCGGCCATGGCGAGCGAACCGCCGGAGGGAATCTCGACCGTCGTTTCGGCGCGCCGTGTCTTGATCGACGGAATGGTGAGGGTGGTGGTTTCGGTCGAGCTGACCGACTGCACGATGGTCAGTGCGTTTTCGTTCGACAGTTCGGAAACTTCGGTCAGAACCTTCAAGCTGATGCGGCCTTCGGAGAGCACGACCGGTGTGAAATTGAGGCCGACGCCGAATTTCTTGAATTGGATCTGGGTTTGACAATTCCGGGTGGTCGGATCGCAGGTGAAGCCTGCCGGAATCGGGAATTCGCCGCCGGCGAGGAAGTTTGCCGACTCGCCGGAAATCGCCGTGAGATTGGGCTCCGCCAGCGTGCGAATGAGACCGGCGCGTTCCATCGCGCGCAACGTGACCGAAACGCCCCGGAAACTGCCGGTCAACGCGTTGCTGCTGACGAGCGCGCCGCCCTGGATCGGAAATGGATTGGCGTTGGCGAGGTTGATAACCGAGTTGTTCCTCGTGAAGTCGCCGGACAGATCGATGCCGAGCTGCTTGATGACGTCGCGCTGCACCTCGGCCACCGTCACTTTCAGCATGACCTGGTCGCGGCCGCGGACGATAATGCCGTTGACCACCTTGGCGCCGTCGCCGACGAGCCGCGCGGCGATGTCGTAGGCCTGCTGAGCCTCGGCCGGGCTCGAGGCGAAGCCGGCAACCATCACGCCGTCGGCGACACCCTGGACGCGGATATCCGCGCTGGGCAGCACCTGCTTGATCGCGTTGCGGATGCCGTTGAGATCGCGCGTGACCGCGATGTCAAAGCCCGCAAGCTGCTTGCCTTCGGCGTCGAAGAAATAAACGTTGGTCTGTCCGACCGCGACGCCGATCAGATAGGCGCGCCGCGAGCTGCGCACGACCGCATTGGCGATCTTGGGATCGGCTACCAGCACATCCTTGATGTCGCTCGGCAGATCGATCACCACCGATTTGCCCACGCCGAGGGGCACGAACTGGGAGCCGGCGTCGCTGCCTACCACTTGAATGGTCGGGATGGCGGCGTCGGCGGCGAAGCCGGGCGGAACGGAGCCGATGGTCATGGTCGCGATCAGCGCCGCCAGCGCAGCGGCGCGGAAATTCATCGCTTGCCTCATGAGATGGCTCCTTGCTGACGGAATCGCTGGTTTCTGCCGGGGCGGAATCTTTGCCGATCTCGAGATAGGCCATGCCGCCAGGTCGAGCGCATCGTGAGGTCCAACTCGGCGCGTGGATTCATGACGCTCCACTCACTCTTGCGATCAGCGGGGGTGGCCGCGTTGGCCATTAAGTGTGATGCACCTCTGGCAGCGCCACGGCGGAGGCGCTGAACAAGCGGAAATTTGACCAGCTAAAGGTCAATTCATGGTTAAGAAGACGTATCCAAATGGAGTTAAAAAAGTATTGCCGGGGCGGCGCTTGGCGGCTTCAGCGCGGAAACGGCGGGGCGTTTCTTCGCGGTCAGAAACCGAGCGCCTTCATCCAGGGCGTCTCGGGGTAGATCAGGAGCGCCGCCGCGGCGAGCGCAATCCCGTAGGGAACGCCGCCGTCGAGCTTGTGCAGGCGCTTGAGCCACTCCTGCCGCGACAGCACCGTGGGGAGCGGCAGCAGCCGAAAGCGGATCATCGCCAGGGTGAGCGCACCGCCGAGAATCGAGGCGTAGAGCGCATATTCGAGCAGATGATCGAAGCCGAACCAGAGCGCCGTTACGGCGGCGAGCTTGGCATCGCCGCCGCCGATCCAGCCTCGGGCGAAGAAAACAAAGGTGATCGTGAGCACCAGCAGGCCGGCTCCGACATGCGATAAAACCTCGCTTTGCGGCATGCCGGTGACATAGACCAGCAGGGCGAAACCGACGAGCAAAATCAGTGTCACCCGGTTGGAGATGGTCATGGTCAGAAGATCGCTCGACGCCGCGAACGCCATCGTGGCCGGGAAAATCAGGAGCGTGATGGCTTCGATCACCATACTGCAGGTTTACGGGAGTATTCGTTAGCGTCCGTTAAATTCGCGCGTTGAAAAACGTGATTGCAACACCGCGCAAAGAAATTGCGCCCGCCGGAGGTTTGATCCTCGGCGGGCGCGAATGGTCCGATACACACCGGCCTCGACTAGCGTACTCGCCCCAAAATCCGTGATCCGCTAATCAAGACGTCAGCTATGTTTTCGGCGGGTTGCCGCGTTCAAGCGGCGCTCGATGTTAGTGGAGGTTGTCGGAGACGGCCTGAAAGGTCGACGTCAGCTTGGTGCCGACGCCTTGCACCACGGCAATGATCGCCACGGCGATGCCGGCGGCGATGAGGCCATATTCGATGGCCGTGGCACCAGAATCATCACGTAAGAACTTCAAGAACATGTGGGGCTCCTTGGATTCACTGAGTGTTTGCATACGGTTGCGGCTAGCAGTCGTAACGGCGAAGGTATAGCCAACAAACTTAAGTAAAGGATTATTCGGAAAACCGCGTTTTTAGCTGATTTTATTGATCAAAAGTAAGAAAAATTGCGTAATGCGGCGTTTGGGCGGCAGTCGAGTTGCAAGTATTGCAAAACGAAAAGGCTCCGGCCGAAGCCGGAGCCCTTTGTAATCTTTGACCGCAAGCGGAATTAGTGCAGGTTGTCGGAAACCGACTGGAACGTCGACTTCAGCTTGGTGCCGAGACCCTGCACGACCGCGATGATCGCGACGGAGATGCCGGCGGCGATGAGGCCGTACTCGATGGCCGTCGCGCCCGACTCGCACTTCACAAAACGCACAACAAGGCTCTTCATTTTTTCTGCTCCTTAAAGTCCACGCGTGGCTGTCTGAGTGGTCCACACGACCGGTTGCCGGTCGCGCTCCCGACCGTGGCGTCACAGTACAGCCGCCCCCCTAAAGTGAAGTAAACGCCAACAAAACCAGGCAAAGGCAGGAGTTAATATTCGGGAAACCATTCCCGCCCGGGAGTAATACACAAATTCCGGCCGACTATTGTTATCGCCCCGCCTGAATAGTTGGAATTCGGCAGAATGCTTATGTGGACAGGGCGATTACCCAGCCGTGTCGCGCGGGGGACCGATCATTTCCCTCTTCGGCTCGTGGCGATTTGGTTCGCTGATTGGTTTTAAGTGTTGATGCTTCATTTACCGTTCGGAAGCAAAACTCCGCCCGGATGTACCGTGCTCAGCGTTGGGAGTAGGTCGATGATGGCGTTGGTCGAGCGAACTCGCCGGCTGCGGCGTATTTGTCGCGCGTGGATGCTGGTTGCGGTTCTCTTCGGTGCGTTCCCCGCAAGCCATAATGTCTTCGCCGCCGACACGACGGTGACCCTCGATCAGGCCAAGGTGATCAGGATCCCCGAGCGCACCAGCACAGTGGTGGTTGGCAACCCGCTGATCGCGGACATCTCGATACAAACCGGCGGGCTGATGGTGGTCACCGGCAAGGGCTACGGCGTCACCAACCTGATCGCGCTCGACAATCGCGGCAATGCGCTGATGGAGCACACCATCGAGGTGCAGGGGCCGAGCGACAATGTTCTGGTGATGTATCGCGGCGTCGATCGCGAGACTTATAGCTGCACGCCGAAATGCGAACGGCGCATCACGCTTGGCGATACGCCGGCCTATTTCGAAGCCTTGTTGCAGCAGACCGGGCGTCGCGACAGCCAAGCCGCCGCCGGCCCGACCGGCGGTGCGGCGCGGTAATCCCGCGCGGCGATCGCGAACTCTCTCGTTACGATTTGAATCGATAGACGGCGAACGGGCCGGTATCCGGCACGCGTTCGAGCCAATTCGGCACGTCGCCGGCCTTGAGCCTGGTCCAGAGACTGTTCCGAAGTTCGGCATCGGACAGACCGGGCGGAGCGCGCCCGCCGCAGGTCATCACGTAAGTCGCTTTCGCCCGGCGCAAAACTTCGCGGGCTTCCTCGGGCGGCGCCGTGAAAGCGCGGAAGCTGGCCGTGATGCCGTAGGACAAGCGGTGATAGGGCGCGCCGAGAACCGAGTGGGGCGTAAGCGCCAGAACGAATGGACCATAGTCGACGTCGGTGACGATAAGACCGGCCGGCAGTCCCGCAAGCGTCTTATAATTCTCGATCTCGAAGCAGGGCGCGTCCTCCGGATTGTATCGATTCACCTGCGGTACGCCGGCAGCCTCGACGATCATCCCGCTGCCGGAGGTCAGCAGTGCAGGAGTGAATGGCAGCGTCACCAGCGCCATGGCGGGAAGCGACGCGAGTTTCAGCCGGCTGTACAGTTTCGGCAGCGCGGCGGCGACGAACGGCATCGCGATCCAAATCGTGTAGGAGACGGATCGGATCGCAATGATGGTCAGCGCATCGGAGAGCAGCAGCGCGGCGACCAGCGCGATATATCCGCTGTCGCGGTAGAGGTTGGCGTTGCGCGCGAGCACAAGCGCGGACACGATGCCGGCGATCGGGTAAGCCGCAAACGAAACTCCAGTCACGGGGTCGGAGAGGGCGGTGGAAACATACGGCTGCGCCTCGGTCACGTAGGCAAGCCAAATGCGCCGCACAGTCGGGTCGACCATCGCCAATGGTCCGCCCAGACAGCGCGGTTCGATCAGGACAAAGAGCCCCGCCGCAAGCCCAAGCGCGGCCGTGATCGCAAACCAGCGAACGCGTGGCGGTTCAACGGCAAAAAATCGGCCGACGATGTAAAGCGCAAACCCGAGCAAGGCGGCGGACGCTGCGAAATTCAGAGCCATCGAATCGCAAGCCGTCGCGGCCCAATGATCCGGGCCTATGGTGGCGGAGAAAACGATCGCGGTGCTGGCGGCGAGCGCCAAGCCGTATTGCGAAAGCGCGGTGGCGTTTTCGCGCCGCATGAGATAACACACCGCAAAGACTGCGCCGGCGAGCACGATGAACGGCATGCCTTCGATGCCGATGGCCATTTCGAGCGCTGACAGCGCTCCCGCCGCCCAAGACGTCCAGCGCACGCGGTCGGCCCAGACGGCCGCCGCAAGCGTCAGCATCGCGAGTGTTATCTGGACATCGTGATGATCGATGCGGCCCGGCTTGAATTGGATGAAAGCGGGCAAGCCGAGCACCAGCAGAAAAAGCACAACAACCGATGCGGGGCGTCCGCCAAGCCGCCAGGTCAGCGCAATAGTTCCGCCGATCGCCGGGCCGATCCAGAGCAGCGGCCAGATGACGCGCATCAGGCGTTCGGCGAATGCCGCGTCGGTAAATTGGTGAAGCAGCAGGAAGAGCCCGGCGAGCCCGGCGTCGATCAGCCGCGACCAATGAGTGTCGTAGCCCATGGGGGGCTGAAGGCGGGGCTCGTGCAAATCGAACCAGCCGCGACTGGCGAGAAATTCGCGCACCTCGAGGAGCCGCGTCGCATCGTCGGTGTCGCCCAGCACCTTGGCGGTGGATGACCAATCCATCCAGAGCACCTGACCGGCGATGACAATCCAGACCAGCACGATCAGCAGACCGACGCTCGGTTGATATTCGGATCGGGCGGACGCGGGCATGGTGGATGCGGACATGGCGGTCATGGGCACAGTTATCTCAACACGACTTGTTTGCCGGACTTGTCGGCTGCGAACAATTAAGGCGGATTTGAACAATTAGGGTTGAGTTTCGCTTAATCCACGCCCAGCGCAAACGACACCATCGGCAGCAGGCCTCGATCGTTTGGTTAGCGCGATCTGAACGGCGCGTCAGCACTATAACCGAGTGCCGCAACAATTCGAAAACGGCTGTTTGTTAAAGATGGACATACAAATGCCACCCAAAATTTGGGTGCTGGACCGTGGTCGGTAACATGCGAGCAAGACAGATCGCCAGCAGAATTTGTTTACCGTGGATGGCGGCGACGCGACGATTGCTGCGACGGCAAGACGGAGCGGCGGCCGTGGAGTTCGGTCTGATCGCGGTGCCATTCCTGGCGCTGGTCTTCGCGATCATGGAGACCGCGTTGATATTCTTCGCGGGTCAGACGCTGGAAACCGCCGCCGCCGACTCCGCGCGGCTGATCATGACCGGGCAGGCGCAGACCCAAGGCCTCAATCAAAGCACCTTCAAGGATGCCGTCTGTGCCAAGGTGCACGGGGTGTTTGATTGCGCAAACGGCCTGTATGTCGATGTCCGTACCTACTCGTCGTTCAGCAACATCAGCACGCCCAATCCAATCGACGCCAACGGAAACCTCGTCAACAATTTCGCCTATCAGCCCGGCGGCCCCGGTGACATCGTGGTCATGCGTCTGATGTATCAGTGGCCGGTCTATGTAACGCTGCTCGGGTTAAACGGGCTGTCGAATATGTCGGCGAGCAACCGGCTGCTCGTTTCCACCGTCGCGTTCCGCAACGAGCCCTATCAGTGAGGCGTGCAATGAAGCGCGTAGCGATTTTCGCGCAAGTTCTGCGCAACCAGTTTGCTCGACTGACGAGCGACGAGCGCGGAGTATCGGCAGTGGAATTCGCCCTGCTGTTGCCGCTGATGGTCACGCTCTATCTCGGCACCACAGAGGTTTCGCAAGGCATCAGCGCCGACCGCAAGGTGACGCTGACCGCGCGCACCGTGGCGGACCTCGTTTCGCAGTCGACGAACATCACGAATGCGAACATGACCGACATCCTCAATGCTACGTCATCGGTGATGTATCCCTTTTCCACCAACGGTCTGGTGGTGACGGTGACGAGCGTGAACATCGACGCCAACAATAAGGCCACGGTCACGTGGAGCGACTCGCTCAACGGCACGGCGCGCACGGTCGGCAGCACGGTAACGGTGCCGACTGCGCTCAATGTGGCCAATACGTCGCTGATCTGGTCAGAAGTGCAGTATCTCTACAAACCGACCGTCGGTTACATCATCACCGGCACGTTGACGCTCAAGGACCAGCTCTATATGGCCCCGAGACTCTCGACCGCGGTCACGCGATCGGCCAATTGAGGAAACCGGCCGGTCAACCGATCGGCAGCGCGGTGGTCGACTTGATCCGCTCCATGGCAAAACGCGAGGTCACGTTCTTGAGCGGGACGGTGGCAATCAAGCGCTTATAAAACGCGTCGTAGCCGGCGATGTCGGGAACCACCACCCGCAGCATGTAATCGACGTCTCCCGCCATGCGGTGAAATTCCATCACCTCGGGCATTGCCCGTACCACTTCGGCAAAACGATCGAGCCAGGCCTGCGAATGATCTCCGGTCTCGATTGAGACGAACACCGTGATGCCGAGACCGACCTTGTCCTGATCGATGAGGGCGACGCGTTTGCGAATCACGCCATCCGCCTCAAGCCGCTGGATGCGCTTCCAGCACGGCGTCGACGACAGTCCGACGCGGCTGCCGATCTCGGCGACGGAGAGCGAAGCGTCGTCCTGCAAGGTGGTGAGAATTTTGCGGTCGATGGCATCCATGCGCAAATCTCCGGAGACCGTAGATATTTTGTCCATAATGATAGCCTTGAATGAAAGATATTTTCTCAGAGCCGGATAATGCACTGTATATTGAGAAAATTGTTCTATGGCAAGCGCAATTCACCGCCGCCGCAGGCGGCTTTCATGCCGCTGCGAGGAATGCCTCCACTTCCGCGCGGTAGGGAGCGCCGTCGCTGCCGCCGAAACGCGTGCATTTGAGCGCCGCCGCCGCCGCGCCGAAGCGCAACGCGGTGAGTTCGTCGCGGCCTTCCGCCAGCGCCAAGGTGAAGCCGGCATGGAAGACGTCGCCAGCCGCGAGCGTGTCGACAGCTTTGACGGAGAAAACCGGAGCGCGCCGCACCGCTCCGTCTTCGATGTAGATCACGTCGTCGGGGCCGTTGCTCACCGCCACGAAGGCCTTGGTCAAAGACGCAATGCGTTGCAATCCCGCGCCGAGATCGGTGCGGCCGGTGGTCTCGCGCAGGCATTCGGACGAAAAGATCACGTGCGTCGCGATGGCGAACAAAGGATGGCTCTCGACCGTGGGCCGGTCGGCATCGAGCACGGTGATCAGGTGTTGGCGGCGCGCGGCCTCGCAAATCGGCTGCACGAAATCGGGAAAACGATTGTCGGCAAGAACGGCCGTCATTCCTTCGAGAACCGCTTCGGGATCGGCGGGCTTCGCCATTTCCACGCGACGATCGCGGTAGGTCGCGATGGTGCGCTCGCCGGCGGCATCGATCATGATGCCGGAGACCGGCGCCTTTGCGCCTGTGATGCGCACGACGCCGGCGGTTCCGATGCCTTCATTCTTCATGGCGGCCATGAGTTGATTGCTGACCGCGTCGTTTACGTCGCCGAGCGGGCCGGCGTAATGGGCCGTGCCTCCGAGGCGCGAAATCGCGATTGCGGCATTTACCGCGCAGCCGCCGCTGACAATGATGAAATTGTCCGCCATGACTTTGCCGCCAGGGGGCGGAAATTGCTGCATCCGCAGCACGATATCCTGCACGCCGATGCCGGTGCAGAGCACGCTCGCGCGGGTCGCCGCTTTCGGTGTGCTAGAAGACGCCACGTTCGCCCTCCACCCATGCGCGGATGATGTGATACGCAATGGCAACGGACGGCGGCGTGGTCAACCCATCGGGATGGCGCCGCTGCAGCATGGCCAGAGCCTCGTCACGGTGAAACCAGCGTGCGTCCTCGAGTTCCTCGCGGTCCACGACGATGTCGCGCGAGGTCGCTTCGGCATGGCAGCCGATCATCAGTGAGGTCGGAAAAGGCCAGGGCTGGGACGCGAAATAATCGACGCGACCGCAGACGATGCCAACCTCTTCGCGGATTTCGCGGCGGACGGCGTCTTCGAACGACTCTCCCGGCTCGACGAAGCCGGCCAAGCATGACCACATGGTGGGCGCAAACCGGCCCGATCGGCCGAGGACGCAGCGATCGCCATCGACCGCCAGCATGATCACGACCGGATCGGTGCGCGGGAAGTGCTGGGCCTTGCAGGCCGGGCAATCGCGTCGCCAACCGGCCTGGACGACCTCGGTGGGGGCGCCGCAGTTGGGGCAAAAACGATGTCGCAAATGCCAGTTGAGCAACGCCTTGGCTTCGGCAAGCGGCGGGAGATCGTCGGCCGTCACCAGACCTTGGATCGCGATCGAGCGCAAATCGATGACGAGCAGATCGGTGCGAGATTTGAGCGCGGCGGCGGCGGCCGGCTCAAGTCCGATGCCGAAACGGGCGGCGCCGTTCAGGAGGCCGAGGAAGACGGTTTCGGTGTTGTTGCCGAATGCGCGCGCCTCGGTGAGCGTAAATGTCGGCTCGAAGGCGCCGGCGATTTTCTTCAGGATAATCTGCTCGCCGCCGATAACGTAGGCCGAGGCGCGCGGGTCGGCGGCCGCGGCGGCAAGCCAGGACAGATCGGTGCGGCGCTCGGCCATCCGTTCGATCAGGCTCTGCGTATAGCCGAGGCGCGGTTTCGGGCCGAGATCGGGACGTTGAACCACTTGCTTGCGCGACTCTATTCAGCCGCCTCGCGCCGGGGACGCGGATAAATCAAATCGTAGAGCTCCGGGCGCTGCCATTGCGGGCCGAGCAGGCCCTGCTTGACGGCGCATTGGGCGGAGGAGCCGACGACGTCACGGGTCGAGCGGAGATAGCGGATGCGATCGAGGCTCACCTCGACAGTGGTGAATCCGGCAATCGTGCTTTCGAACAGGATTTCCTCCGGTCCCGCCACCATCGCCAAACCGCGCTCGTCGTGATTGAACAGATTCTGGGTGGTCACCACGATCGAGAGATTTTCGATCGCGCGCGCCCAGATCAGGGCTCGCCAGGTTGCCCACAGCTTCGCCTTGTCCTTGCCGGCCGGCATGAAGATGATTTCGGCGCCGCGCAGCGCGAGCGCGCGTGCGACTTCCGGCATATAGACCTCGCTGCACATGGCAAGCCCGACTTTGCCGTGCACGGTGTCGAATACCGGAAACTCGTCGCCGGGGACCCACTGGAACTCCCAGGCGGTGCCGCCGGTATAGATCCACGGGCCGTTGGGATGCGTGCGCCTGTAGCGCGCGGGCGCGCGCCCGTCCGGATAGGCCATGCAGATCAGGTTATAGGCGGTGGCGGCCTTGGTGCTGATCGGCTCGATGGTGCCGAACACGACGTGAATTTTGTGCCTGGCGGCAGCCTCGACCATCGCCGCGGTTGGATCGAAGGTGGCTGGCATCTGCCAGGGGCCCGGATAGGTTTCCGGGAAGCATACAAAATGCGCGCCTTCAGTCGCCGCGCGCTCGATATGCCGGACGGCGTCGGCGATATTGCCACGATCCTCGCCCGGCTTGTGCGTGATCGGCTGGACGACGGCGATACGGAAAGTCATGGCGGGGCTCCGCGTTCAAATCTGGGCGCTTTGAGGAGATTGAAGCGACCATAGGGGCTTGGTCAAGCCGCGCTCGGGTCCCGAATTTGGACGAATTGAGGGCGAGAATTCACCGCGATGGAAACAAATGACGGGCAACTGTTGCACGCTCTTATGGAGTGCTAGCGTGTGCCGGTTCCCGTTCATCCGGGGAAAGCGGGTCTTAAGACTGCGGGCAACCCTGATGAGGTGACACCATTCGGCTCCGGCGTAAAATTTTCATCGGCTTGGCCAGCGGCGTCGTTCTCATCGGCGGCGCGCTTTGGGCCCTGGACGTCTATTCGGTGTTCGGTCCGTCCTATCTGCAACGGCCGGAGTTGGAAAAAACCCTGCCACTGAAGCCGGTTTCGCAAATGTCGAAAATAACAGTACCGGTGACGGTCGAGCTGGCAGCGATCCGCTCGACGATCGAGGCGGCGGCGCCGCGCAGCTTCACCGGCAAGCGGCAAAATCCGATCGCCGGTCCTTTCATCAAGAGCGAGATCGGCTGGACGATCAAACGCGACGCGCTCGCGCTCATCGGCAAGGCGGACGGCCTCGCGCTGTCGGCGCAGCTCTCGGGCAAATTGGCAATCGGCGATTCGGTCACCGGCTCGACGAAGCCGGATCCGATCGGCGGCATGCTCGACGCCATTGTCGGCGCGTTCGATCAGCGCGGCGAGGTCCGCGGCAACGTCACGATGATCGCGCGGCCGACGCTGATGCCGAACTGGCGCATCGACCCCAAGCTGAGCGGACAAGTGGCGATTCCCCATGGCGGGCTCACGTTCGGCGGCCTTACGATCGACGTGGAAGGCGACGTGAAGGACGCGATCGATCACGCCGTCAGCGAACAGGTCGGCGCCCTGCAGAAGCAGGTGCGCAACGACACCACGATCGAACAGGTTGCGCGCGCGCAATGGTCGAAGATGTGCCGTTCGGTTTCGCTCGCCGGCGTGGCGAGCGGCAGTCCCAATCTCTTTCTCCAGCTGCGGCCAGTCCGCGCCTATGCGGCCCATCCGCTGATCGATGCGAATGCGGCGACCGTGACACTCGGCGTCGAGGCGGAGACCAAGATCGTGGCGACCGACGGCAATCCGGACTGTCCGTTTCCGGCGCAGCTCGAAATCGTTGCTCCGGTCGATCAGGGCCGCTTTGCGATCGCGGCGCCGATCGAGATTCCGTTCGCGGAACTCAACCGGTTGCTGAACATGCAGCTCAAGGGACGGACATTCCCGGAGGGTGCCGACGCCACGGCGCAGGCAACCGTGTTAAATGTCGATGTCGCGCCGTCGGGGGATCAGCTGCTGATCACCTTGAGGGTGAAGGCGCAGGAGCAAGCGACCTGGTTCGGCTTTGGCGGCTGGGCGACGCTCTACATCTGGGTGCGGCCGCAGCTCGACCAGGCCGAGCAGAAGCTGCGGCTGACCGACATGGCGCTCGACGTCAGGACGCGGGCGGCGTTCGGCCTGTTGAGCGTCGCCGCGCGAATTGCGATTTCCTACATCCAGGAGGTCCTCGAACAGTACGCTGTGATCGACCTCAAGCCATACGCTGCGAGCGCGCGCACCGGGATCGAGGCGATCGTTGCGGATTTCGACAAACAGGATGACGGCGTGAATGCCAGCGCGAGCATCACCGATTTGCGGATGGTGGGCGTCGAATTCGATTCGGCGACGCTCAGAATGAATACCGAGATCGAAGGTTCGGCAAAACTCGCGATCACGAAATTGCCGGCACAGAAGCAGGCTCAGCCCTGACTTGCGAGGTTGAGCTGCCGGCGCAGGGCGATCACAAACCGTTCCCGCGCAGAATCCTGGTAAGCGCGGGCCGGCGCGAAGCCCCAAACCGGTTTCGGCCAAGCCGCATCGCTGCGAAAGCGCGCGACCACGTGCAGGTGCAATTGGGAAACTAGGTTGCGGATCGCGGCGACGTTGATCTTGTCGCAAGCGGTCGATGCCTTGAGTGCACGAGCGGTCTGCGCCGTTTCGCGCATCAATTGGGTCTGATCGGTCTCCGTGAGATCGGTGATTTCGATCGCATTTTGCCGGCGCGGCACCAACAGCAACCAGGGAAAATTGGCGTCGTTCATCAGGCGGACTTGGCAGAGCGGCAAATCGCCGGCCAGCAAGGTGTCGCGCGCGAGCTGTGGATGGAGCGACCAGCGATCGGGTTCGGAAACCATCGAATCATCCATCTGGCAAGGGGATTTGCGGCGGAAAGGTAGCACGTTGCGGACGCGCCGCTTGCTTTCTCGATCTGTTGGCCCGATATAGCAATGGGAGGTTGGCGGTGGACGAGCCACTCGCCAACCGGGTCAGGTCCGGAAGGAAGCAGCCCTAACGAGCACGGATCGGGTCGCTCGTCAGCCTCCCACTTCATACGAATCATCTTGCCAATCCGAAGCTGTTCGAAACGGACGGCGGACCGAAAGCCACGATGAGCGAAGCCGCCAACCGCGCCACCGAACCCGGCCTTGCCTTCGACCGCGACGCGGCGGGCGAAGACCGCGGCTATCGCGTGCTGGCACGAAAATATCGGCCGGCCACATTCGACGATCTGATCGGCCAGGACGCCATGGTGCGCACGATCTCGAATGCGTTCGAGACCGGGCGCATTCCGCAAGCCTGGATCCTGACGGGCGTGCGCGGCGTGGGTAAAACCACGACGGCGCGCATCCTCGCACGGGCGCTCAATTACGAACTGCCCGATGGTTCGGTGAGCGGGCCGACGATCAAGATGCCGAAGCTCGGCGTGCATTGCCAGGCGATCATGGAAAGCCGGCACATGGATGTGCTGGAAATGGACGCGGCGTCCCACAACAGCGTCGATGACGTGCGGCAGATCAACGACGCGATCCGCTACGCGCCGGTTTCCGCGCGCTACAAGGTCTACATCCTCGACGAGGTGCACATGCTGTCGGGGGCGGCGTTCAACGCGCTGCTCAAGACGTTGGAAGAGCCGCCGCCGCACGCCAAGTTCATTTTCGCCACCACTGAAATCCGCAAAGTGCCGGTGACGGTGCTGTCGCGCTGCCAGCGCTTCGATTTGCGGCGGGTGGAGGCCGGCCTGCTGATGAAGCACCTCGAAGGCATCGCGGGAAAGGAAAATATTTCGATCGAGCCAGAAGCGCTGGCGCTGATCGCGCGGGCGGCCGAAGGCTCGGTGCGCGACGCGATCTCGCTGCTCGATCAGGCGATCGCGCATGCCGGCGGCGCGGTACGCGGGCAAGATGTTCGCGGCATGCTCGGCCTGGTCGACCGCGCCCGCATGATCGATATGTTTGAGGCATTGATGCGCGGCGACGTCGCGCGCGCGCTGAAAGAGCTGCGCGAGCAATACGACGCGGGCGCGGACCCCGTGGTGGCGCTGACCGATCTCGCCGAATTCGTGCATTTCGTCACGCGAATGAAGGTGGTGCCGGCGGTGGCGGACGACATCAGCTTGAGCGAGACCGAGCGCACGCGGGGGCGGGCGCTCGCGACGGCGCTGTCGATGCGCGTGCTCGCGCGCGCCTGGCAGATGCTGCTCAAGGGTGTCAGCGAGGTGCAGGGCGCGGGCCGCCCGATTGCGGCCGCCGAAATGGTTTTGGTGCGCCTTGCGTATGCGGCCGACCTGCCGACGCCGGACGAGGTGATCCGCACGATCGAGCAAAATGGAACGCAGTTGCGATCGGGCGGCAATGGCAATGCGGCGAGAGAGCAAAGCGCGAGTTTCAGCGGCAGCCAGGCGGCCGGGTTGTCGTCGACGCCGCGTTATGATGGGCCGCGTGGGACACTGCGGGCGAATTTGGCACCGGCGGCGCGGCCGATCAGCGAGCCGATGCCGCAGGCGCAAGCCGCACCGGAAGCGCCGGTGCTCGCGATCGGCAGTTTCGAGGCGCTGGTTGCGCTGGCAACCGAGCGGCGCGATCTGCAGATCAAGGCGGCGCTCGAACGCGACGTACGGCTCGTGCGCTGCGAGGATGGGCGGCTCGAAATCGCGCTTGAGCCGGGCGCTTCGAAGACGCTGGTCAACGAATTGTCGCGCAAGCTGAGCCAATGGACGGGCAAGCGCTGGATGGTCATCGTCTCGGGCGAGCAGGGCGCGCCGACGCTCAAGTCGCAAGCCGCGGCGCGGCAGGCCGAGCTTGAGCGCGGCGTGCGGGACGATCCGCTGGTCAGGGCGGTTTTGGAGCGGTTCCCCGGCGCGGAAATCGTGGGCGTGCGCAAGCAGGGCGCGCAGAACGAGGGACCGCCGGAACCGCCGCCGCGTGACATTGACGAGGCCATGCCCGATCCCGATCTCGAAGCCGACAAGGATTGAGCCATGGCCGATTTCATGGGCCTGATGAAACAGGCCGCGCAATTGCAGACAAAAATGCAGGAGCTGCAGGCCGAACTCGACACGATCGAGGTCGAGGGCACCTCCGGCGGCGGCATGGTCACGGTGAAGCTATCCGCCAAGGGCGAGCTCAAGGGCACGCGCATCGACGGTTCACTGCTCAAGCCCGGGGAAAAGGAAATGCTCGAAGACCTGCTCATCGCCGCGCATTCCGATGCGCGGCGCAAGGCCGAGACGCTGGTGCAGGAGCGCATGAAGGCGCTGACGGGCGGATTGCCGCTGCCGCCGGGATTGAAGTTGTTCTGAAATATATGCCCAAAGCCGTTGCCGGACCCGAGATCGAACGTCTGATCCAGCTGCTCGCGCGCCTGCCGGGTCTGGGGCCGCGCTCGGCGCGACGGGCGGCGCTGCATTTGATCAAGAAACGCGAACAGCTCATGGCGCCATTGTCGGCGGCGGTGGCGACCGCCATGGAGAAGATCCAGATTTGCCGCGTGTGCGGAAACATCGACACGCAAAGCCCGTGCACGGTCTGCACCGACGAGAAGCGCGACGGTAGCGTGATCGTCGTGGTCGCCGATGTGGCCGACCTGTGGGCGCTCGAGCGCGCGGGCGCGCTCAATGCGCGTTATCACGTGCTGGGCGGCACGCTTTCGCCGCTCGACGGCGTCGGGCCGCAGGATCTCACCATCGATGCGCTGGTGGCGCGTGCGCACGACGCAAAGGTGAAGGAGATCATCCTTGCGCTCAACGCCACCGTGGATGGCCAAACCACGGCGCATTACATCACCGATCTGCTGCGCGATGCGAATGTCAGCGTGACGCGGCTTGCGCACGGCGTTCCGGTCGGCGGCGAACTCGATTATCTTGACGAGGGCACGCTCACCGCCGCCATTCGCAGCCGGACGCCGCTATGAAATCTTCCGCCGCCATCGCGCTCGCCTGTTTGCTGCTGGCGCATGTTGCGTCGACGACGCAGGCGGAGGAGACCCCAGCCGTTCCGCCGAAACTGATCGAGCAGGCTTTGCAGGTGCCGGAGTGTTCGGTAACACCGAAAGAGGCGGCGGACTCCGTCGAAACGGCCTCGCTCGGGGGCCGGTTGAAGCTCGTGACCGTTTCGTGCTGGCGCGCGGCCTACAATTTCGGCTCGGTTCTGTTCGTGTTAGATCCCGCGGCGCCGGATAAAGCGCGTCGGCTGAGCTTTCAAATCTACAGCCAGAAAAAATTCGTCAAAACCCATCAGCTGTCGAATGCGGACTACGATGAGAAGACGCGAACGCTCGGCTCTTTTCACAAAGGGCGCGGCGTCGGCGACTGCGGTTCGATCGGCGAATGGAAATGGACCGGCGCAAATTTCAAGTTGACCGGCTATTGGTACAAGGAAGATTGCGACGGCGAACCGTTCGATTCCGATGACAAGAAGTGGCGGGTCTATCCGCCGAGATAATCATTTTTCCTTCTTGGCGGCTGGACGCAGGAAAAGAATGAGTCCGACGACAAGCACCGACACGCTGGTCCAGAAATATATCGGATAGTAGGGGATCGGATTCGCGCGGTTGATCTGGCCGAAAACGGTCGTGCATCTGACCGCTGTGAAGTAGAGACATTCAAACGGAGGTCCTTCGTTGGCGGTGCGAAACGCAAGCGACCACCAGACGACCGAGCCGATCGTGCCAATGACTCCGGCGGCCATGAGGCTGATACCAGCGGTTTTCGGATTGACGCGGCGGCCAGCGGATGCAGTCTTGACGCCAAAATTTTGGAAATGCCCATTGACTTGCAGCAGCGCGAGCAGCAGGAGGCCGGGGATGCCCGCGGCCGCGCAAAGCGCGAAATAAAACGTCCAGCCCGTCTTGGCCGCGATAAAGCCCGCAACGGCTGAAAGATAAGTCCTTCCGACGGCCGACAACGCCGTCAGCAACGCGTACTGGGTCGCAGTGTGCAGGGGGTTACGGCACAGGTTCGAGAGGTAGGCCACGTAGACAACCGTACCAATGCCACTCGTGAAGTTCTCTGCGACGATCGCGAAGGTCAGCATCGGCACGCTGTGACCGACAAGCGCAAGGCCGGAGAAGGCGAAATTGGCGACAGCCTGAAGGATTCCGCCGATCCAAAGGCTGGTGGACAGTGGAAAGTTGCGAGCGACGGCGCCGCCGGCGAAACCTCCGGCCAGTGTCGCCAGCAAGCCGACGGTTTTTACGATCGTGGCGTATTCGACTTCGGTGAATTTCAGATCGACGAGAAAGGCCTCGGTCATAATGCCGGCAAAAGCGTCGGTGAACTTGTACAGCACGACGAAAGCGAGCGCGACCAACGCCATTTCGAGCTTGAGAAAGTCGTCGAAAGCGGCATTGGCCGCCGCCATGACGCGGCTGAGGGAATGACCTGCGGGTTGTCCGGCGTGCTCGCGTTCGGCGGTTTTCGATTTCTCGGGCTCGGTCGCGATCAGGGTGGTGGCGATACCGATCAGCACCAGCACGGCCATGACGATATAGGCCATTGCGTAGGCGCCGCCGCGGCTAAATTCCAGATCCTTCAAGCCGCCGACGAGGTAAAGCGCGCCGGCGGTCGATACGAGGGTGCCGATACGATAGGCCGCAACATATGCCGCGCTGCCCGCCGCCTGTTCGCTGTCGCGGAGGCTCTCGATTCGAAAGGCATCAATCAGGATATCCTGCGTGGCCGAAGCAGTGGCAACAAAGATTGCGGCGCCGAAAACCACATACCAAGCCACCTTGGTCGGGTCGCAGAGAGCAAGCACGACGATCGCCGCAATCAAGATAATCTGCGAGAGGACGAGCCAGCCGCGGCGTCGCCCGAGCAAGGATGAAAGAATCGGCGCGTCCAGGGCGTCGACGATCGGGGCCCATAAAAACTTGATCGTATAGGGCGTCCCGACCAGCGCGAACAGACCGATACTCTCGAGATCGATACCGCTCTCGCGCATCCAAAACCGAAGCGTGGAACCGGAAAGCGCGAGGGGTAGTCCCGCCGAAAAACCAAGGAACAGCACAATCAACAGTCGGGGGGTGAGGTAGATGGCGAATGCATCGCGCCAGTTGGGACGGGGTTCGGCCTTGCTCGCGGGGCGATCGGCGCCGGCGCTGGTCATCTATTCGCCTGCCTCGAGCTTGCGGAGCGGTGCAGGGATCACGTTTGAGGGGGATGCCGACGCGTCGTTGTCGAATTCAAGTTCTTCGATGCGCGTTGCGCGTTTCTCGATCTTGCCGGTGGAGATGAGGATTTGATTGATGTCTTCCGTGGTCTGGCCGAAGTGCGACTGCAGCTTGCGCACGCGCTCGCTCAACAGGCGCACGTCCTTCATCATGTGGCCGACCTCGTCGCGAATCTGATCCGCGGCCTCGCGCATTTGCGCATCTTTGCGAATCTGCTTGATGACCTGGATCGCCAACACCATGAGCGTGGGTGATACGATCATTACGCGGGTGCGTTGGGCGCGCTGCACCACATCGTCGAAACGTTCGTACAGTTCCGCGTAAATCGACTCCGATGGAATGAACATCAGCGCGATGTCCTGGGTCTCGCCGGGGATGAGGTATTTTTGCGCGATGTCGGCGACGTGTTTCGACATGTCCTGCCTGACCCGCGTCACCGCCTGCTTGCGGTCCTCCTCGGTGACGGCGGCGCGCAGGGCGGTCATGGCTTCGAGCGGAAATTTTGCGTCGATAATCAACGGGCCTGAGTCCGGCATGAAAATTGCGCAGTCGGGTCGCGTCTTGTTGCTCAATGTGTGTTGAAATTCATAAGCCCCCTTCGGCAGCGCGTCCGAAACGATGGCTTCAAGTTGCGCCTGACCGAACGCGCCGCGCGCCTGCTTGTTGTTCAGCACGCTGTTGAGCGAACTCACCTGTGTTGCAAGGTCGGTGATATTCTTCTGCGCGCTGTCGATGACCGCAAGCCGGGCATGCAGTTGCTGCAAATGGTCGGTCGTGTTCTTGGTCGAGTTTTGCATCGATTCGCCGAGGCGCGCAGTCACCGCGTCGAGTCGCTCGTGAACGGTCTGTTGAAGTTGCGATTGTGCCTTCGCGAGCAGGTCGCCCATCGCCTGGATCCGGGCATTGAGGTCCGCGACGCGTTGCTCCGCCAGGCCGCCTTCGGAATTGCCGTCGCCCTGCCGCGCGCGCAAGACGAAGTACGTCACAAGCGCGCCAAGAATGACGCACAGAAGCGCGAGCATGATTGCGGGGAAGGTGTCGACCATGGCGATGGTTCTAGCGTGATTCCGGCTCGGAACAAAGAACGAACAATCGACCAGGCCGAGCTGCCGCCAAAATAGGGCCGATGCGAATTGACCCCGCAGCCACAAGCCCTTACATCGCGGCTATGAGCGTTCGGGAGATCATCATTTTACCGGATAAGCGGCTACGGCTCGTCTCCAAGCCGGTTGGCAAGCTCGATGCCGAAACACGAAAGCTCGTCGACGACATGTTTGCGACCATGTATGCGGCGCCCGGAATCGGGCTTGCCGCGATCCAGGTCGGCGAGCCCAAGCGCATCATCACGCTCGATCTTGCCAAGAAGGATCAGGCGAAGGAGCCGCGCGTGATCATCAATCCCGAGGTGCTGTGGTCCTCGGATGAGAAGGCGAAATACGAGGAAGGCTGCCTGTCGATTCCGGAATATTACGAGGAGGTCGAGCGGCCGGCGGCGGTGAAGGTCAAATATCTCGATGTCGACGGCAAGGCGCAGGAGATCGAGGCCAACGGCCTGCTCGCGACCGTTCTGCAGCATGAGATCGATCACCTCAACGGGGTCTTGTTCATCGACCACATTTCCAAGCTCAAGCGCGATCGCGTGATCAAGAAATTCGCCAAAGCGGCGAAGGCCGCAAAACGGCCGAAGGATTAATGCCGCTGCGCCTGATCTTCATGGGGACCCCCGCGTTTGCAGTGCCGACGCTGCAGGCGATCGCGGCGGGCGGTCACGACATCGTTGCGATCTATACGCGGGCGCCGAAGCCGGCCGGGCGCGGCATGGCGATGAAACCTTTGCCAATCGCGGATGAGGCGCGGCGGATGAAGGTGGCGGTGCATACGCCTGCATCGCTCAAAAGCGCGGAGGTGCTGGACGCCTTCCGTGCGCATGGTGCCGATGCCGCGATCGTCGTTGCCTATGGGCTCATTTTGCCGCCGCCGATTTTGCAGGCGACCAAATTCGGCTGCTTCAATCTGCATGCTTCGTTGCTTCCACGCTGGCGCGGCGCAGCGCCGATCAACCGTGCGATCATGGCGGGGGACCGGGAGACCGGCGTGACGATCATGAAGATGGATGAGGGGCTCGACACCGGCGCGATCGCGACGACCGAACGCGTGACGATCGGCGCCGACATGACGGCGGGCGAACTGCACGATGCGCTGGCAAAGGCCGGCGCCGGCTTGATGGTGCAGGCGTTGGAGAAACTCGAGCGCGGCACGCTGACATTTACGGCGCAGGCGGGGACCGGCGTCACCTATGCGGAAAAAATCGGCAAGGCGGAAACCCGCATCGATTGGACAAAGCCCTGGCAGCAGGTGCACGACCACATTCGCGGATTGTCGCCGTTTCCCGGCGCCTGGTGCGAATTGGCGGATGTCGGCCGCGTGAAGCTTTTGCGCAGCACGCGAGCGGCCGGCAACGGCACACCCGGCACGCTTCTCGATGATCGCCTCGCCATCGCCTGCGGCGAGGGCGCGGTGCGCGTGCTCGAATTGCAGCGCGCCGGGAGGCAGCCGATGAAGGCGGACGAATTTTTGCGCGGGGCGTCCGTTCGTGCAGGCAGCCGCCTTGGCTAGACGACGCTGCTAGACCATGATCCGATTAGATTGAATCGGATCATGGTCTAGAATCTCTGGTTTTTCGCGCAATCTTACGGCGAACCGGTTCCCACTTCGCCGGATTGCGCTTTAGGCCGCCTGATGTCCGGCCCAATGGTGCCGGCGGGATTCGATGTACTCGGCAAGATCGTTGTCCGAAACCCGCACGAGGTCGGTGTGGCCAAAGCCCTTGGAGTAGTCGAGGATCGAGACGATCTCCGGCGTAATTCGCAACATCGGCACGACGGCCGGGTCCGGGCGCGGCATGACCTTATATTCGGGATACCGGCGCAGCAGAATTCCGGCGACGTGATCGATCTCGCCTTGATCGGTGACTTCGACCACGCGACCGGCAAGCGATAGCCCCCTGATCTGCAGCGGTTGCGGGTAGTCGTTGGCAATCGCGATCGAGATCCGCGGGTCGCGAGAAATATTGGCGAATTTCTGGCTGTCGCGCGCAACGAGGCAGTAGATGATCAAGCCGTCGTTGGCGTATCCCACGATGGTGGCCTGGGGCCAGCCATCGGCGCGGTTGGTTGCAATCGTCATAATTCTATGCGCATCGAGAAGTTCGATGATCTGACGTTTGAACTGCTGCTTCATGACGCTGACCTCCCAGGTTCCGATAAAATCTAGAGGATGCGCCCTTCCTGCCAATTGAGATGGATCAAACGTGCCGCGCTATAAAATCACCATCGAATATGACGGCACGCCGTTCGTCGGCTGGCAGATTCAGGACAATGGCCCCTCGGTGCAGGGACTCATCATCGCGGCGATTGCGGCTTTTACCGGGGAGAAAGTTGCCGTGCAGGGCGCCGGCCGCACCGACGCGGGCGTGCACGCGTTCGGGCAGGTCGCCCATTTCGATCTTACGAGCGAGCGCGAGCCGGAGACGGTGTGCGATGCGCTCAATGCGCATCTGCGGCCGCATCCGATCGCCGTGATCGCAGCCGAAAGAGTGCCGCAGACATTCGACGCGCGTTATTCCGCGACCAAGCGGCATTATCTCTACCGGATCGTCTGCCGCCGCTCCGACCTGGCGCTCGATCGCCATCGGGTGTGGCGTTATCCGCGCGCGCTCGATGTGTCCGCCATGCATGCGGCCGCGCAATGCCTCGTTGGCCAGCATGATTTCACCACCTTCCGTGCGGCCGATTGCCAGGCCAAATCGCCGGTGAAAACGCTCGACCGGCTCGATGTCGAACGCGGCAGCGACGGCATTCGGGTCACTGCCGCGGCGCGTTCGTTTCTGCATCATCAGGTGCGCTCGATGGTCGGGTCGCTGGTCCTGGTGGGCGAGGGGAAATGGCGCGCCGACGATCTTGCCCGCGCGCTGGCGGCGCGCGATCGCAAGGCTTGTGGTCCTGTCGCGCCGCCCGACGGGCTTTATCTCGTGCGCGTGGACTATTGACGGACAGCTGCCCGGTTCCCACCCGAGATGCACACCCATTGCGTCTGGGTCATGCCGATGGCGCGGGCGGCGCCGA
>Ga0187765_10000031_pt1 | contig 49534 bp, 55 predicted proteins | sample 0216_QUI02_MP05__3_FD_133018 | JGI IMG/M metagenome (GOLD analysis project Ga0187765, IMG submission 133018) | Tropical peat soil microbial communities from peatlands in Department of Meta, Colombia - 0216_QUI02_MP05_10_MG | ecosystem: Environmental > Terrestrial > Soil > Wetlands > Peat ...
CGCAAAATGGTTGGCGCCAGGCTACCATGAACAGGGCAGGATCATGCAGTCGGAAAACTCCAAGACGGGTTTCATATCCTCCCGCAAATGACTATGTTGGTCGGAATCGCGTGTCCGCTCACGGAGCTTTGATGTGTTGAACCGCTTTGATCGCCCATCGCCGATGGCGGGGGAAGCCGAGGTCAAATATCTCGATGGCGATTTTCGCATCGTGCGGCCGGGCGCGTTCGTGCGCTGCGCTGTCACCGGCGTTCCGATTCCGCTCGAAGAGCTGAAATATTGGAGCGTCGATCTGCAGGAAGCCTATGCGACGCCGGAGGCGGTGCTGCGGCGGCTCAATCCGCAACGGGCCAAACCCTCACTTCCCGGCAACAGCTCCGAGAATTAAATCTCGAAACGCCCGTTCCGGCTCGACGGCAAGCGTCACCGGCAGGGCACGCACCACATTCAGCAGCGCCGAGACGTCCGGCTCGCCCGCGATCCGCACGAAGTCCTTTTCGGTGGTGAGCAGCATCAGATCGTCGCGCTCGGCGCGGGCGAGCAATGCCATCGCCTCCAGGCGGTGATAGTGATGATGGTCCGGATAGGCCAGTTGGACGCGAACGTCGATGCCGGCCTCATCGAGAGTGGCAAAGAATTTTTCCGGATGGCCAATACCGGCGAAAGCGAGAACCTTTCGAGCGGCATGGGCCGCCAGCATTTCCCGGTCCGGCACCAGGCGGCCCTGAAACACCGGCAGCTTGCGCGATTTTGCCGCTGAAATCACCGTTTGCGCGCCCGAGGGGTGGCCAACCACAAGCAGCGCCTGGGCGCGAGCGAGCTGGGCATCAAGCGGCGCCCGCAACGGGCCGGCCGGCAAAATCTTGCCGTTGCCGACGCCGCGGCGGCCGTCGATCACCAGGATGCTCAAATCCTTTTTCAGCGAAGGATTCTGAAAGCCGTCGTCCATCACGATGACATCGGCGCCGGCGAAGCGCGCGGCCTCGGCGCCGGCGACGCGATCGCGCGATACGATCGTAGGAGCAACGCGAGCGAGCAAGATCGGTTCATCGCCAACGTCGAGCGTGCGATGCACGCCCGGGTCCACCCGAACCGGGCCCGCGATTTCCCCGCCGTAACCGCGACTCAAAAAAAACGGGCGTCGTCCGGCGGCAATCAGCAGGCGCGCGACAGCCATCGCGGTCGGCGTCTTGCCCGAGCCGCCGACAGTCGGGTTGCCGACGCAGATGACGGGAACATCAACAGAGCGTCCGGCAGTGCCCAGACGCCAGCGCGCGGCCGCGCCATAGCACATGGCGAATGGGGCGAGCACAGTTGCGGCGGGCCCCGCCGGACGCCACCAGAACGCGGGGTCACGCATAGTCCGAGCGCCGGTCGAGGCGCAGATGCATGAAATAGGGGTCGAGCGCCGAGATCGTGCGCTCAAGCGCGCCGGCGAGCGTCTCCATGGATTTGAGTGCGGTCTCGGCGGTCTTCTGACGCGCGTTGGCGTCCTTCAGCCAGGAATCGATGGCGTCAGCGAGCTTGGTGCCATCGCTCACCTGCTCGGCGCCCCCGGCGGCGTCGAGCGCGGCATAGATTTCGGCGAAATTCCATACATAGGGACCATGCAGAATAGCAGCGCCGAGCCGTGCGGCCTCGACCGGATTCTGCCCGCCGTGGCTGACTAGCGAGCCGCCAATCAGAACAATCGGAGCCAGGCGATAGATCAAGCCAAGCTCCCCCAGCGTGTCAGCGATGTAGATGTCGACGGAAGTCCTGGGCAACTCGCCGCGCGAGCGAACGGCGGCGGTGAGGCCTGCGGCCTTAACGAGGTCGCCAATGTCGGCGCCGCGTTCCGGATGGCGCGGTGCGATCAAGGTCAAGAGGCCCGGATACTTGGTCTTGAGGCGGCGATGGGCGTTGATCATCGCGGTTTCCTCACCGGAATGGGTCGAGGTTGCGGCGATGACGGTGCGGCCGCCGATGGCGGTCTTCAGGGCTGCAAGCTTCTCGCTGTCGGCCGGCGGTGCGGGCACATCGAGCTTGAGGTTGCCGGTCGTGGTGATGCGCGGCGCGCCCAAAGCGGAATAGCGCGTGGCGTTCTCGGTCGACTGGGCAAGGCAGAGGTCGAACCGGCTGAGCAAGGCTGAGATCGTGGCGGGCGCAAGCCGCCAGCGCCGAAACGAGCGGTCGGAGAGACGAGCATTGAGCAGGATCAGGGGGATGGAGCGCTTCTTGCTCGCGATAATCAGGTTGGGCCACAGATCCGATTCCACGAACAAAGCAAGGTCGGGCTGCCAGCGATCGAGAAAGCGCTCGACGATCGACGGCGCATCGAGCGGAACGAATTGGTGGATGACACCGGGCGGCAGCCGGCGCTCGGCGAGTTCGGCTGAAGTGACCGTGCCCGTGGTTACCAGCACGTTGAACTTGCGTTCGCGAATGCGCTCGATCAGCGGCAAAACGGTGTTGAGTTCGCCGACGCTTGCGCCGTGAGTCCAGATCAGCGGTCCCGCCGGACGCGCAAGCGCACTCTGACCAAGCCGCTCCGGCAGCCGCTCGGCATGTTCCTTGCCGCGCTTGAGGCGGTAGTTGAGCAGGAGCAGCGCGAACGGCGCCATCGCCATGGTCAGCAGGCGATAGATGCGGAGCGTCCAAGGCAGTCGATCGTCAGCCACGCGCGCCTCCGGAATTGCCGTCCGCGATGTCATAGGCCCGCTTGGTGGCGGCATTGAGCGCCGCCTCCACTTCGCGGCGCGAAACCTCCAACCTTGCATCGTCGGCATTGCTCGGCACGCGGATCGGCGTTCCGACGATGCGCGCGCCGCGCCCGAACGGCAGATTGACGGCGGAGCGGTCCCAGTTGCCGAGCTCGATGCGCCAATGGGTGGCAATCGCGACCGGCAGAATCAAGCGGCCGGAGACGCTCGCAAGCTTGACAATACCCAGCCCGCAGACGCGCGAAATCTTGGGAATGTCGGCGGTGAGCGCGACGTTGTAGCCCGCTTTCAACGCGGCCAGCATTTCCTTGAACGCGCTCACGCCGCCCTTGCGGTTGAATTCGGTGCCGTGGTCGCCGGATCCGCGGATGGTGCCCACGCCCAGGCGCTCGGCAGCGATGGCGTTGATCTCGCCGTCGCGGTGACGCGAAACCAACACCTTGGCGCGGTAGTCGTCGGTTTCACCCTTGATGAAGGGCGTGAGAAAATGCTGTCCATGCCAGAAAGCGACGATGACGGGCAATTCACTCGGTATGGTCTCGTAGATGTCGCGCGGCTCAAGCGTAAAACGCGTCGTGTACCATACGAAGCGCAGATATTCCGCGGCCGCGACTCCGATCGTCTTCTGAACCCAGGGCGCGTTCGCAAGCCGCTTCGACGAAAACAACTGCACGACCATGCCCTCGGTCACTTTGTAACCGGCCGGGCAACCGTGTCGGGATCGAGCAGCCGGTGCAAGTGGACGATGAAGTACCGCATCTGCGCGTTGTCGACCGTCTGCTGCGCTTTTGCCTTCCAGGCGGCATAGGCGGCGGCATAATTCGGATAGATCCCGACGATGTCGAGCTTGTCGAGATCTTTGAACTCGACGGTTTGCAGGCCGGTGAGTTCCCCGCCGAACACCAGATGGAGCAGTTGCTTCTGCGCTGATTTCCCGGACATCGCCTATCCTTCGACCTGAACGCGTGCGGCTCGCCGTTTTACGAAAAGTCTCTCTGGTGCGCGCGCACAAGATCGAGCAGCGTCGAATGTCGCTCGCGTCCGGCCGCAACCAATACCCCGTGGACCGGATTCGGTTGATTATAGGTCAATGGCTTGCCGTCAAGCGAGGTCAGCATGCCGCCGGCTTCGTGCACCAAAAGATCGGCAGCCGCAAGGTCCCAATCGTGACCGTTGGGGCCAGCCATGGCGGCTTCCAGCTCCCCCTGCGCCACGCGAACCAGACGGAGCGCAAGCGAGTATATTTTCGGGACCGGAACAATCCGCGGATGGCGGGCGGCGATTGCGTCGAGCCTGCGTTTCGGTCCGGCGATCCTTGCGCCCTCCAGGCCCGCGTCCGCGTTCACCGCGATCGGGGCGCCGTTACGGGTGGCGCCGACCCCTGCCACCGCAACGAAGAGTTCATCGGTCGCCGGCGCGAATACGGCCGCAACCGCTGGCCGGCCGTCTTCGACCAAAGCAGCGGAGATCGACCAGTCGGGGCGGCCGGCGATAAAGCCGCGGGTACCGTCGATCGGGTCGACGATCCATACGCGCCGCTTGGTGAGGCGCGCCGGATCGTTTTCGCTTTCCTCCGACAGCCAGCCATCGTCCGTTGTCTGATCGACGAGACGCTTACGCAGAAGCTGATCGAGCGCAATGTCGACCTCGCTCACGGGCGAGTCGCCGTGCTTGGTCCAGCTCTTGAATTGTCCGCCGAAGGATTGCAGCGCGAGCGCACCGGCCTCGCGCACGGCATCGGCAAGGTGCTTGCAATCGTGCGCGCGGGCACTGGCAGGGCTACCGACCTGCAATGGTCAGACCCTCCAGCCTAAGCGTCGGCGCGTTGACGCCGTAGCGAAACACGAGATCGTTCGCGGGCGTGAGATTTTTGAAAATATCCAGGAGGTTGCCAGCGATCGTCACTTCGCTCACCGGATAGGTCCGTTCGCCGTTCTCGATCCAAAAACCCGAAGCGCCACGGCTGTAATCGCCGGTCACGGAGTTGACCCCCATGCCGATCAGGTCGGTGACGTAAAAGCCTTCGCTGATGTCGCGTATCATCTTGTCGGGGCTGTCGCTGCCCGGCTCAAGATGAATATTGCTCGGCCCAGGCGACGGGGTCGAAGACACTCCACGACTGGCATGCCCGGTCGTGGTCATGTTCAATTCACGCGCGGTCGCGCAGTCGAGCAGCCAGGTTTTCAGCACGCCGTTCTCGACCAGTGCCATGCGGCGGCCGGCGATGCCCTCGGCGTCGAATGGGCGCGAGCGCAGGCCGCGCCGGCGCAACGGGTCGTCGATGATATTGATATTCGAAGCAAACAGCCGCTCGCCGAGCTTGTCCTTGAGAAAACTGGTCTTGCGGGCAATGGAGCTGCCGTTGATGGCGCCTGCGAGATGACCAATAATCGAACCGGACACGCGCGGGTCAAACACCACCGGCACTTTCTTGGTCGTGACCTTGCGCGGATTCAGCCGCTTCACCGCGCGTTCGCCGGCGGTGCGTCCGATTTTCTCCGGCGCTTCGAGATCGGCCGCGTGGAGCGTGGACGAATAGTCATAGTCGCCCTCCATCGCGGTGCCCTCTCCCGCGATCGCACTCATCGACACGCTGTGATTGGAGCTGACGTAGGCTCCGGTGAAACCATGGCTCGTCACCAGCACCATGCCGCCGATCCCGGCGGAAGCGCCGGCACCGTCGGACTTGGTGACACCCTTGATACCGAGCGCGGCTTGCTCGGCGCGCTGCGCCAAGACCTCCAGCGCTTCAACGCCGGGCATCGTGGGATCAACCAGGTCGAGATCGGGAATGGCGCGCGCGAGCTTGTCGGCCTCGGCAAGGCCGGCGTATCGATCCTCGGGGGTCGCCCGCGCCATGGCGACCGCACGCTCGGCCAGCGCCGCCGCGCCGTCGCGGGCGATATCGTTGGTGGAAACGACAGCCTGGCGGCGCCCCACGAGGACGCGCAAACCCATGTCGTTGCCCTCCGAGCGCTGGGATTCCTCCACACCGCCGTCGCGCACCTGGACTGAGAGCGCCACCGAACGCACGGCTATGGCGTCGGCGGCATCGGCACCGGCTGTTTTGGCGGCCTGCATCAACCGATTGGCGAGTGCGGTCAGGGCAGATTGGTCGAAAAGGGAATCCATTGCGCTTTCCAAGGCCGGTTTAGGTGGGGATCGGACCGCTGACAAGGCTTCAAATATGGCCGCGCAGGCCGGGTTTCGAGAGCCGAAGGCCTTGCGATCGCTAAAAATATCGAGAGCGCCGCAACGCATTGTCAATCATGCAGCGCAATGCCCAACCCGATAACGGCGATTAACCAGCGCCTTTAAGGCGAAACCGACGCATACGGCAGCATAGTGGCGGCAACGACCGGACAAAAAGTCCGGCTGGGAGCGTGATTTCGAGGCGTCAAAATGGGTGCAGGCGGACCTGAGGGGTCGAGCCGCGCGTTGCGGCTCGACCCTTTCGCCCTGCCGGTGCAGTTCTCGGCACAGGACGGGGGCGCGGACGGACAAACGCGACAGGTGGAGCTCGGCCACGAGCGCGTCGTAGTGCGGCGCGCGGTGCGCGGCATTCCCATGAAAGTCGGCGTACCGGTTGCGGACTTCCGCGGGGTCACCTTGCGGCTCGCACTTTCGGACTCTGGAACGGCGGCTGGCATTAGCGTGACGCTCGATCACAAGGACAGCGCGCTGTCGGTGCCACTATTCCTCGCGAATGATGCCGACGACGGGGTCGCACTCTGGAAATCGTGGGGACGCGTGCTCGGCTTGCCGCTGCTCGTGATCGAAGGCGATGGCACGGTGCGGGAGCCGTTTCCACGCCTCGGCACGGTCGTAATCGGCACCCCTTCGTTGCGCCGGCGACGTCGCGCTGCGATCAAATGGCGGCGACCGTCGATTTTGCTGCGGCGAAAACCCGGCGTGCGGCAGATGGAAGTCATCGTGCACCGCGGCGAGCGCGAGATCGTCGCGCGCGATTAGTACAACGCGCGGCGTACGAACGCATCCAAGGTCAACGCGGCGAACAAGATCAGCCCGGCATCGCGGTTCGATTTGAACAAGCGCAGGCAGAGTTTTGGATCGCCGATGTCCAACCGCGCGATCTGCCAGGCCAAATGCGCGGCAAATGCAGCAAGGCCGACTGCGAAAATCACGCCGCCGCCCACGAAAAATCCGGCCGCTCCGATCAACAGCACGGCTGCGGCCGAAAACGTGACCAATGCCGGCTTTGTGCGCTCGCGGAACAAAATCGCCGTGGATTTCAGCCCGATAAGCAGATCGTCCTCGCGGTCCTGGTGGGCGTAGATCGTGTCGTAATGGATGACCCAGGCGATCGCGCCGAAATAGAGCAGCAAGGCGGGCGGCTCGAGGCTGCCGATAGCGGCGGCCCACCCCATCAATGCGCCCCAGGAAAAGGCGAGACCGAGAAAAATCTGCGGCCAATAGGTCATCCGCTTCATGAACGGATAAATCGCGACAACCACAAGCGAAGCCATGCCGGTCCAGATCGCGAACCGGTTGAATTGCAGCAGCACGAGCAGACCAATCAGCGCCTGCAGCGCGAGGAACCCGAATGCTGCCGTAATACTGACCTGGCCGGAAGGAATCGGCCGTGAGCGGGTGCGCTCGACCCGGGCATCGATGTCGCGATCGACAAGGTCGTTCCAGGTGCAGCCGGCACCGCGCATGACGATGGCGCCGATGAGGAAGAGCAGCACGTGCCAGGGGTTCGGTCCCCATCCGTTGGCCGGAATCGCGGCAAGCGCCGCGGACCACCAGCAGGGCAGCAGCAGCAGCCACCAGCCGATCGGCCGGTCGAGCCGGGCGAGCCGCAAATACGGCCGGGCCCACGCGGGCGCGAGACCGTCGACCCAGTTTCCGGTCGCATCGGCGACGCGTCCGAACGTCTCGCTCATCGCGTCAGCGGATTGCCCGTCAGCGTGTTGAAGATGCCGTCCTGCTTGTTCGGCGTAGAGTCCGGCAGAAGCGGTGCGCCAAGCACGTCGCTCAGGCTCGGTCCGGCCGGGGCTGCAGCTTGAGCGCAAGCCTGCTTGCGAAAGCCCATGATTTTGTTGTGGTCGGCGCGCGCGTGCTGGATCGCGTCGTCGGGAACGCGGCAGGCGCTCTTATTCTGCTCCATGAATTTCGAAATCTTGCCGGTGGACACCGAGAGCCTGGTGAAAATCTGACAGAATTCTTCGCGCGGCGCCTTGCGCTGGTTGGCGGCTTGCAGCGCCGCCATGCCCTGCTCGGCTTCTTTGCGAATTGGACCAAAGGCGTCGCAAACGCTCGGTTGCCTGGGTGGAAAACCGGCGAATTGCGCGGCGGCCTCGGAAGCGACCGCCACCACAAGCAAAGCCGCAAGCGCAACCGCGCGAGGACCGGTCATTCGTGCAATTCTTGGATTCATCGTTCCATCGTAGACTAATCTGGTGCGATCGAATATCCACTGAATCCGGCAATATGGCGGCAGGTGCCAAATCGCGGAATAGACGGCTGTTCCAGCTCGCCGCGGCGATACCCCGCGTATTTTCCGAATTTGCGCAAAGCAACATAGCGACCGATGGCCCACTACGATTTTCGCACTCCACGTCTAAATGTCGCAGCGACGCTTGTGCCGGGCGCGAAGCTCAATCTCCAGAAGCCGCAGGCGCATTATCTTCGCAATGTGCTTCGACTCAAGAGCGGCGGTCAGGTTCTCGTCTTTAATGGCAAAGATGGTGAATGGCGCGCAACGGTGTCCGACGCCGACCGGCGGGGGACGACGCTCGTCGTGCAGGCACAAACGCGGGCTCAGACTGCGGCGCGCGATCTGCATTATCTGTTCGCGCCGCTCAAACACGAACGACTCGATTACATGGTGCAGAAGGCGGTCGAGCTCGGCGTCTCACGGCTGGTTCCGATCATCACCCAGCATGTGCAGGTGACGCGCGTCAATCTTGAGCGCATGCGCGGCAATGCCATCGAGGCCGCCGAACAATGCGGCATCCTGAACCTGGCGGAAATCGCCGAACCGCTGACGTTCAAGCAGATGATAGCGAGCCGCGATGCGCAGCGTCTCTTGGTATTCTGTGATGAAGACGCCGATGTCCGGGACCCGGTCGCGGCACTGCTTGCGCATCGCGCCAGCGCAGAGCGGCCGGTCGCGGTGCTGGTGGGCCCGGAGGGCGGTTTTGCGGAGGAGGAGCGCGGCACCCTGCTCAACTTGCCGAATGTGTTGCGGCTCGCGCTCGGTCCGCGCATCCTGCGCGCCGACACGGCGGCGGTCGCGGCGCTCACGCTGGTGCAGACCGTATTGGGCGATTGGCGCTGATTTTACGCACGCACCGATGCGAGCGCCGGCTTCAAGAGCGTCGCGAGCGGCAAAGTGATCAAACAAAGGCCGGCAACGATGCCGAGCATGGTCGGCAAACCGATGCCATCGCCAATCCAGCCATAGATCGCCGGCGATACCGCGCCCGAACCGATCGTGCCGGTGTAAAAAATACTGAAGGCGCGTCGGCGTTTTTCCGGCGCCACCAGTTCGGGAACCGAGCCGTAGACGACCGAAGATGTGCCGTTGAGCGCGACGCCGATAATCGGCAGCAAAACGAGCACCACTTCGAGCGGCAGCGGCAGAATTGCGATGATTCCGGCGGTGGTGAGGCCCTCGGTGAGATAGACCGTGGGGATCACGCCGATGCGTGCGCCGATGAAGGTGCAGACAAACTTGCCGACCGCGCCGCCGGCAAAAACCAGGGTAAGCGCCATACCGATCAACTGCAGACTCGCCCCTTTCGAAACCAGCACGAAGGGCAGAAACGTCAGAAACGCCATGCGCGTCGCGCTGTCGATCACGCCGATCGACAACAGCAGCGGGAAACCGAACCTGCCACCGCGCGAGCCGGATGCGGCAGAGGCTTTATTTTCGCCGCCCGCATGGACGGGCTCGTCGGGAAGACGCGGCGTCAAATGATAGATGCCGACCGCGGCAATGAAGCCAAGCAGGCCGAGCATTGCGAGCACCGGCTGCCACGGCATCAATGCGAGCAACAGCGCCGCTGCCGCCGGCATGGTCATCTTGCCGATATCGCCAGCGAAATTATAGGTACCGAGCGCCTTCAGCGATCGCGGGCCGGAGAAGGCGCGTGCGACGAGCGCCGAGGCAAGCGGATGCTGAGTGCTTGCACCAGTACCACCCAGCAGCAGCGCGACCACGAGCATGACGAAGCCGGTGCTCATGCCGGCGACGCAATACCCAACACCAACAAGCGCGGTACCAACGGCGAGCACCAGCGCGGTGCCGAAGCGCTCCGAAAGCAAGCCGGAGGGAATTTGCAGGGCGGCCATGGTGCCGCTGAAACAGGTCCGCAGGAGACCGATCGCAGCGTAGCTGATCGTGAATTCCTTCTGCCATATCGGCAGCATGACATAGACAAGGTCGGTGTAGCCGTCGTGCAGCGCGTGCGCACCGCAGGCCACGCCGAAGGCGCGGCGTTCATCGAGCTTGGTGACTAGCGCGGGTGGCGCAGCGCTGCTTGGGGCTGCAACGGTCATGGAGCGGGATGGTGCCGTTGGACGAAAGAGGTGCTGACGAAAGAGATCACCGGTTCGCCTCGCTGATTGGTCCCGGTATTGCGGATTGCCATTAAACCCCAGTCCGGCCGGCTTTTGGAAGCGCGCAATTCGACGATCTCGCTTGCATAAGTGACGGTGTCGCCGACATAGACGGGCTTGAGCCATTTGAGCTCGCGGAAGCCCGGCGACGGCCCGAAGACGGCCGACGGTTCGCCGCGTGTGCGGCGCTTGGCATCTTCGCTGCGGTCGTGCTCGATCATCAGCCGCATCCAGATCGAGGCCGTATGCCAGCCGGACGCGCAAAGCGCGCCGAAATGCGAGCGCTTCGCGGCCTCCTCATCGACGTGAAAAAGCTGCGGATCAAAACGCGCGGCGTAGCTCTTGATGCCGTCGGCGGTGAACGTGTGGCAGCCGATCTCGAAACGATCGCCGATTTTGAGATCTTCGAAGAATTTCATGCCGCGGTCTCACCCGGCGTGCGGCGGCCGAACATCAGGGGCGCCTTGAGCAACATCACGCGCTCGCGGCGCGCATTGAAAAGTTCGAGCTGGACATGGACGAAACCCATGTCCGGCCGGCTGTTGGACGGCCGCTTCGAAAGCACGGTCGCGCGCAGTGTCAGGTCGTCGCCGGGCCTGATCGGCTTGAGCCATTGCACCTCGTCGATGCCGGGCGCGCCCATGGAACTGGAATTGAGCACGAAACTGTCCGCCGACATGCGCATCAGAATGGAGCAGGAGTGCCAACCCGAAGCGCATAATTCGCCGAGCATCGTTGAGCGGGCGGCGTCCTCGCTGATGTGGAAAGGCTGCGGATCGAACTCCTTTCCGAACGCCACGATCTCTTCGCGCGTGACGCGGCGCGGGCCGTGTTCGATGACCTGGCCGGGCGTGAAATCCTCCCAGTAGCGTTTGGGTGCGGGCTCCGAGGTTTTCGACATTGCGATTCCCGATCGCCGAGCCAGTTACGTTGCAAAGCGGAAGTGCATGACGTCGCCATCGGCGACCACGTAGTCCTTGCCTTCAAGCCGCATCTTGCCGGCGTCGCGGGCGCCGGATTCGCCATTGAACATCACGTAATCATCATAGGCGATGGTTTCAGCACGGATGAAGCCACGTTCGAAATCGCTATGGATCACGGCCGCGGCCTGCGGCGCCTTGGTGCCGCGCGTGATGGTCCAGGCGGCGGCTTCTTTCGGCCCGGCCGTGAAATAGGTGATCAACCCAAGCAGTGAATAGCCGGCGCGGATCAGCCGATCGAGGCCTGCTTCCGCCAATCCGAGGGCTTCGAGGTAATGCTTGCGCTCCTCCGGCGGCAGCGAGGCAATTTCGGATTCGATCTTGGCCGAAATGACGACGCAGGCGGCGCTCTCCGCCTTGGCGCGCGCTTCCACCTGTTTCGAGTATTGGTTACCGGTCGCGGCCGAGGCTTCGTCGACGTTGCACGCATAAACGACCGGCAAAGCGGTGAGCAGGCCGAGCATATGAAAAGCCTTTTCCTCCTCGGGCTTGCGCCTGACAAAGCGCGCAGGTTTGCCTTCGCGAAGCAGCGCAAGCGCACGATTGATCAGATCGAGGGATTCCTTTGCTTCTTTGGCTTCCTTGTCGCCGCCCTTGGCCTTTTTTTCGAGCGCAGCCACCCGCTTTTCCAAGCTTTCAAGATCGGCGAGCATCAGTTCGGTCTCGATCGTCTCGATATCGGCGACGGGATCGATGCGGCCTTCGACGTGGGTGACATCATCGTCCTTAAAGCAGCGAACGACGTGAACGATGGCATCGACCTCGCGAATATTGGCGAGGAACTGATTGCCCAGCCCCTCGCCTTTCGAAGCCCCGCGAACCAGGCCGGCAATATCAACAAACGCAATGCGAGTCGGAACGATTGCGGCGGATTCCGCCAGGCGCGCGAGCACACCGAGGCGCTCGTCGGGTACCGCGATTTCCCCGACGTTCGGCTCGATCGTGCAGAACGGATAGTTGGCCGCCTGAGCGGCGGCCGTCTGAGTCAGCGCATTGAAGAGGGTCGACTTGCCGACATTGGGCATGCCGACGATGCCGCATTTGAAACCCATGAGTGGCTCTTATTCTTGTTCCGGCGGATCCAGCTCCTTTGGCTCGCCAAAACCCTTGGCGACCATGGCCAGATGCACCTTGTTCTGAAAGCTCGCGTCCTGCCCGCGCGCAAGCAGTTCGGCGTTGTCGGCGATGATTCCGCATAACGCCTCGACCCAGGGACGGTCGGTTCTGGCGAAATCGCTGAGCACGTATGGCTGAACCAAATCCTTGTCGCCGGGATGGCCAATGCCGATGCGCACGCGTTTGTATTCGTTGCCGATGTGGGCGGATACCGAGCGCAGGCCGTTGTGGCCGGCGACTCCCCCTCCGACCTTCACGCGCACCTTGGCCGGCGGCAAATCGAGCTCGTCGTGGAACACGACAATGTCTGATACGCCGAGTTTATAGAAATGCGCGGCCTCCGCCACGGCGCGACCGGAGTCGTTCATGAATGTTCCAGGCAAAAGCAATTGCACGCGCTCGCTGCCGATCGGCCCGTCGGCGGCCACGCCCTGGAAGCGCCGGCGCCACGGCGTAATCCCGTGGCGCTTGGCGATGGCGTCGACCACCATGAAGCCGATGTTGTGGCGGTTGCCGGCGTAGCGGGCACCGGGATTGCCGAGCCCGACGAAAAGCAGCATGGCTCGCCGCCTGTTGTTGGCCTCACTTCTTCGGCGGCGGCGCTGCCGCAGGCTTCGCGGCACCCGCGCCGGCGGCAGGCGCCGCGGCACCAGGTGCAGGCGCTGCACCCGGGGCAGGAGCGGCTCCTGGCGCGCCAGGCGCCGCACCCGGCACCGCACCTTCGGCGCCCGGGACGAGACCCGCTTCGGCGGCAGCAGCGGCCGCCGCGGCGGCGGCGGCCGCGGCTTCGGCGGCGGCTTTCATTTCTTCCGCATAGCCGGACGGCGGAACGACGGTGACCAGGGTCAGGTCGATGCGCGCGAGCGATTTGATGCCCGCGGGGAGTTTGATGTCGCTCAGGTGCTTCGAATAATTGATTTCGAGATCCGACACATCGACCTCGATCGCGGACGGAATGGCATCGGCACGGCACCGCACTTCGAGCGTGTGGGTCACGATGTTCACAGTGCCGCCGCGTTTGACGCCCGGCGACTGGTCGGCATTCTTGACATGGATCGGAATCGCCACGCGGATGGTCGCGCCTTCGCCGATGCGCATGAAATCCACATGGATCGGATTGTCGAGAACCGGATCGAGCTGGAATTCGCGCGGAATCACGCGGTGCTTCACGCCATCGAGATCGAGGTCGTAGATCGTGGTGAGGAATTTGCCAGCATAGATCTTCTGCCGCAGCTCGGCGTAATCAAGCGAGATGTTGACCGGCGGCTTGCCGTCGCCATAGAGCACGCCCGGCACGCGGCCGGTGCGGCGGGTTGCCCGCGCCGGACCTCCGCCGCTCTTGGCTCGGGCGGTCGCCTTGATCTCCTGCACGGTCGCCATGATCGCTATCCTTGCTGCTCGAAACTTCCTTGGAATTCAGTGGGTTGTGGCCGGTCCGTACCCCGAGGGGGATCTTGGGCATCGAGCCACAGGGAATTCACCCGCATCGGCGCGGGCTTATAGCCGCGCGGCGGCGCAAAGACAAGAAATCTGCGCCGATTTAGGCGGTTTCGCCGCTTTTGCTGCTTTTGGCGGATTTGCCGATTTTGGCTTCGAGCGCGTCGAGGCGGGCCTTCAGCGCTTCGTTTTCCTCGCGCGCAAGGCTTGCCATTTCCTTGACCGCCTCGAATTCCTCGCGCTTGACCACGTCGAGGTCCCGCAGGATGCGCTCGGCCTGGCTGCGAAACAGCGTGTCAAACTCGCGTCGTACGCCCTGGGCAACGCCGGCGGCGTCGTTCATCAGCCGCGCAATCTCGTCGAAAAAGCGGCTGGTGGTTTGAGTCATGGCATCTCTCCCGACGTGGCTGTCGGCAAAACAATGGCAATCCCACACCGCTCTCGCAAGAGCCACAATTGGTGTTTTAACTGCATGGCGGGTACCGTCCGGCATTGCTAACATTCGTTGATGTGCGCGTGGTGATCTCGTCCCGACATCTTGGAATGCCTCTCCATGTCGACCATCGTCCGCATTGATAACATCGGAGGCACCGGCGCAGGCTGGGCCGCTCTAGCGCTTGCGGGCGCGCTGGCATTCGCCGCGCCGGCGGCAGGCGACACGATCACGGTTGCCAGCATGCTGCGCGGGATTAGCTCGACGCCGGCGCAATGCGCAGAGATTGCGCAAGCGGTGTGGGTCACGGTCAAAGGCCGTGGCTTCTGCATGCGCTTTTACTTCTCGGGCAGCGACGGTGAGACACGCAAGCCGGTGGTCTTTTTGCAAGGCGATCGGCTGGGCGTCCTCTATCTCAACACCGGGGCCTTTGCGGTTCCCGAGGGCGAGAAAGACATCAATACCGACGACCTGATGCGGACCGCGGTTTCGCTGTCCAAACAAGCCAAGATTCCCGCGATCTATCTCGGCCGTGTCGGCGTGGAAGGCTCTTCCGGCGACCACCGGTTCCGGCACAGCATCCTCGAACTGCAGGTCACCAATGCGGCCCTCGACGCGATCAAGCAGAAATATAATTTCGAGGGTTTCCATCTCATGGGCCAATCCGGCGGCGCGCATCTGGTCGCCGGGTTGCTCGCGCTGCGCCAGGACGTGGGCTGTGCCGTGATCGGTTCCGGTCCGCTCACGCCGGTCAAGCGCTCGCGGCCGCCGGACGATCCGCTGCTGGAACATTTCAATCCGGCCGATCAGGTGGCGACGATCGCCCGCAACCATGCGGATCGCATCATGGTCATCACCGATTTGGCGGACAAGAAAGTCAGCGCACAATCGCAAACCAATTTCGTGCGGAAGCTGGAACAGACAGGCCGTGCAGTCGAACAATTCATCGTGCAGGCGCCCGACGACAACAGACATGGCGTCTTGGTCTATTCGCGGCTCGCGCTGACCGGCTGCCTGCGCCGCGCCAGCACGGAAGAGATCGCGCAGGAGGCCGACAAGATGTCCGAGCGCATCGCAGCGAGCAGGCCAAAGGAAAACGAGCGCGGCGAAACAAGCAAGAGCGGCGCCGGAGCCATGGGGTCGGGACCGCGGACGGATACCGTCCGGCCGAAACCTGAGCCGATGATGACACGCTAGGACAGTGCCCACCAAGTCCGCGCGAGATTTTGCGTCTTGACTTGGCGGTGACTGGCGTCCCATCACCGGCGTGAAATTTATCGTGCACGATTGGCTGACCGCGCGATGCCTGTCCTGACTATCGCATTCCCCGACTTCGACCCCGTGCTGGTGCAAATCGGACCGTTCGCGATCCGCTGGTATGCGCTCGCCTATATTTTCGGAATTCTGTTCGGTTGGCTGTACGCGCGCTCCCTGCTGCACCGCGCGACCCTTTGGGGCGGACCGGCACCGATGACCTCGCTCGATTTCGATGATTTCGTGCTGTGGGTGACGCTCGGAATTATCCTCGGAGGCCGCATCGGCTACGTGCTGTTTTACAACCTGCCGCATTTCGCCGCGCATCCGGCCGAAATCGTGGCGCTGTGGAAGGGAGGCATGTCGTTCCATGGCGGTTTTACCGGATGCGTGCTGGCGGTGATCCTGTTCGCGCGGCGGCGCGGCATTCCGATGCTCTCGCTCGGAGACGTGACCTGCGCGGTCGGGCCGATCGGCCTGTTTCTCGGCCGCATCGCCAATTTCATCAACAGCGAACTGTGGGGACGGCCGACGGACGTGCCCTGGGCGATGATCTTTCCCAATGGCGGGCCGCTTGCCCGTCATCCGAGCCAGCTCTACGAGGCAACCCTCGAAGGGGTGGTGCTGTTCGCGGTGCTTGCGGCGGCCATGCGTATGGGCGCGCTCAAGCGGCCGGGGCTCGTCATCGGCCTATTCGCGGTCGGCTATTCGATCGCCCGTATCGTCTGCGAATTCTTTCGTGAACCCGATCCACAGCTCGGATTCCTGTGGGGCGGTCTCACCATGGGCATGCTACTGTCGGTGCCGCTGATGATCGCCGGTTTTGGATTTATCCTGTTCGCGCTGCGGCGCGCGCCAGTGCGGGTTTAAACAATGACCTCTCCAACGCTCGAAGCCGAAATTCGCCGCCGCATCGAAATCGCCGGGCCGATGCCGGTCAGCCAATACATGGCGCTCTGCCTCGCCCATCCCGAGCACGGCTACTACACCACGCGCGATCCGCTCGGCTGGCCGGGCGACTTCACCACCGCGCCCGAGATCAGCCAGATTTTCGGCGAACTGATCGGGCTGTGGGCAGCGGCGACGTGGCAGTCCATGGGGGCGCCGGCGAGCATTGCGCTCGTCGAGCTCGGGCCTGGACGCGGCACGCTGATGCGCGACGCGCTCAGGGCCGCGCATGTCGTCCCCGATTTTCGTGCCACGCTCACCGTGCACATGGTCGAAGTCAGCCCGGTGCTGATGGGCCGGCAGCGCGAGACGCTGAGCGGGCAGGGCGTACCGATCGAATGGCATCAATCATTCGACGACGTTCCTTCGGGCCGCAGCATCGTCATCGCCAACGAGTTTTTCGATGCGCTGCCAATCCATCAGGCGGTGAAGCTCAGCAACGGCTGGCATCAGCGCGTGGTGGAAATCGACAAGGTGGGAAATCTCGCGTTCGGAATCGCGCCCGATCTGCTTCCGCACTTCGACGTGCTGTTGCCGAGCGAGGTGCGCGACGCGCCGATCGGCGCATTCTACGAATGGCGCAACGACCGGCTCGCACTCGAGCTCGGGCGCCGCCTCGCGCGCGACGACGGCGCGGCGCTGGTGATCGACTATGGGCACGCGCAAAGTGCCGCCGGCGAAACCTTCCAGGGCGTCGGCAAGCACACCTACGCCAATCCGCTGGTGGCTCCCGGCGTGGTCGATCTCACCGCGCATGTCGACTTCCCGGCACTCGCGCATGCGGCCGAGAGCATGGGCGCGCGCGCGCATGGTCCGCTCACGCAGGCCGAATTCCTGCACCGGCTCGGCATCGAGGCGCGCGCAAGCACGCTCAAGGCCGGCGCGACGCCCGAGCAGGCGATCGAGATTGAACATGCGGTCGCTCGCCTGACCGATCCCGGGCGGACGGGCATGGGGTCGCTGTTCAAGGTCATCGGGCTTACCAATGCGCGGCTGACATCGCTGCCGGGGTTCGAGCTTGAGAGTTAAGAATATCGGATGCTGAAAGCGCGTTCGCTGTCCGCATTGCCGGGAATCCGTCACGCTTTCTTCACGCGCGAGGGCGGCGTTTCGGGCGGTCTCTACGCGAGCCTCAACGGCGGGGTCGGCTCGGACGATCGGCCGGAGTTCGTTGCCGAAAATCGCGCCCGCATGGCGGCGGCACTGGCAGTCAAGCCGGATCATCTGATCACCGCCTATCAGATCCATTCGCCCGACGTGGTGGTGGCGGAGCGGCCTTGGGCCGAGGGCGATCGGCCGCGCGCCGACGGCATCGTGACACGCGTGCCGGGACTTGCGATCGGCATTTCGACCGCCGATTGCGGGCCGGTGCTGCTCGCGGACAGCGAGGCGCGCATCATTGGTGCGGCCCATGCCGGATGGCGCGGCGCGTTGACCGGCGTGCTGGAGCGGGCGGTGGCGACAATGGAAAAACTCGGCGCCAAGCGTGCGCGCATCGTCGCCGCATTGGGGCCGACCATCTCTCAGGCCAACTACGAAGTGGGGCAGGATTTGGTGGATCGATTTCTTGCCGCCGACAAATCCAACGAACGGTTTTTCCTGCCGGCCGCGCGGGCGGGTCACGCGCAATTTGATCTGCCCGGATACATTGCCGCGCGTCTCGCGCGCGCCGGGGTGAATTCATTCGAGGATCTTCGCCAATGCACCTATGGCGATCCGGAGCGGTTTTTCTCGTATCGCCGGGCGACGCATCGCGCCGAGTCTGATTACGGGCGGCATATCAATGCGATTGCCATGGTGCAGACGTAATTCAATTTGCACAGATCACACCTAGCACAATTGCGCGCTGTACATATATTCCGGAAATGCTTGATTCGATTGGTGGGCCGATCGCTGCAACATTGTGCGGCTTGCAGCGAGGAGATTGTGATTTTTCTGGCAATTGGCCCGCATTGTCACTACCATTTTACAGGTCGGGATGCCGGTGCCGCGTGAGGGATCAAGAGGGCGTCGATGTTGAGTAGAGTATGGCGGTGCGCCGCGCGCGCATTGCAATGTTGGAATCGGGGACGCGCGAGCGTACTTGCCCTAGCGATCGCCGGACTGGCGGTTGCAGGCTGCGACATCAACGGCCAGCCGATGGGACCGCTCGCGGCCGGAAGAACCGCAACGATTGCCATTGAATCGATCGAAGGCCCACCGCAGGCCGTAACGCGCCGATTGGCAATCGACCTTGGCGAAGAAGCCGAGACACGGAAGCTCGTGATCGTCTCCGGCGACGAGGCCGCGCAGTACCGTCTGCGCGGCTATCTCAGCACCCATGTCGAGCACGGCAAGAGTTCGATCGTCTGGGTCTGGGACATGTACGGCAACGACAAACGTCGCGCGCTGCGCATCACCGGCGAAGAGCAGAGCGCAAACGACAGCCATGATGCCTGGGCGGCCGTGAACGAAGGCGTGCTGCGAAAGATCGCCCGGAGCGGCATGGATCGCATCCTCGTCTATCTGAATTCGACCGATGCCACGGACTTTTCGGCGGAGACGACGGGTTCAGCCGGCGACCCGGAGCCGAACCCGCCAATCATGCACGCGAGCCTGCCGCCAAAGTCCTGAATTTGTCCGAATTTCGTTCGGGACAATGAATTTCCGCATATTGCCTTGCTTCTGAGCGCCCTGTATCAGGTCGCCGTCTGCCGCTAATCGGCCTGGTTGGGCCGCAGGCGGCCGGTGGGAGGCGTCGATGGCGGCCAAGAACGGAGCAATCAAGCTCGTCGCCGGCAACTCGAATCCGCGCCTGGCCGAGGCTATCGCCGCGGTGCTCGAGACCCCGCTCACGCAGGCCGACGTTCGGCGCTTCGCCGACATGGAAGTTTTCGTCGAAATCCGCGAGAACGTGCGCGGCGCCGACGTGTTCGTCATCCAGTCGACGTCCTATCCGGCCAACGACCACCTGATGGAATTGCTCATCATCATCGATGCACTGCGCCGCGCCTCGGCGCGTCGCATCACCGCGGTGATCCCCTATTTCGGCTATGCCCGGCAGGACCGCAAAGTCGGTCCGCGCACGCCGATCTCCGCCAAGCTCGTCGCCAACCTGATCACGCATGCCGGCGCCGACCGGGTGATGACGCTCGACCTCCATGCCGGCCAGATCCAGGGCTTCTTCGATATTCCGACCGACAATCTCTATGCCTCGCCGGTCATGGTGCGCGACATCCGCGAGCGCTTCGACCTCGCCAAGGTGATGGTGGTCTCGCCCGACGTCGGCGGCGTGGTGCGGGCGCGCGGGCTTGCCAAGCGCATCAACGCGCCGCTCGCCATCATCGACAAGCGGCGCGAGCGGGCGGGCGAATCCGAGGTGATGAACGTCATCGGCGAGGTCGACAAGCGCACCTGCATCCTGGTCGACGACATCGTGGACTCGGGCGGAACGCTGGTGAACGCCGCCGAGGCGCTGCTCGAACAGGGCGCGTCGGAGGTCTATGCCTATATCAGCCACGGCGTGCTTTCGGGCGGCGCGGTGGCGCGCCTCGCAGCGTCCAAGCTGAAGGAACTTGTGATCACGGACTCCATTCAACCGACCGAAGCCGTGCGCGTGTCGCGCAATATCCGCGTGCTCTCGATTTCGACGCTGATCGGCCAAGCCATCGGCCGCACCGCCTCAGAAGAGTCAGTCTCGAGTCTGTTCGACTGATCTGCCTGTCACAGTGGTTAACAATTGGTTAACACTCAACGCGGCAACGCGCGCAGCGTGCACGCCGCAAGAACCGGCGTGGGTTCTGAATTTTCGGGCCGCCGAGTCAACATGTCGCACGATGGATTGTGGACGGTGAAGCCGGCGCTCGTTGTGTGAATCCACAGAATCTTCATTCGCTTCCAAATCGGCGGGCTTTGGCGAGTGGAATCAAGCTGGCTATAGTCGGCGTGCGGGTGATTCGTTTTTTTCGACGGTCAAGGTGATCGGAGGCGCTGCGTCAATGTGCTGCGGCCTCGACCAGAGGCCAATTCCAGTGAGTTGCGTACGAGGTGCTGTGTGCGCGTGCGTCGGCGTGCGCACCCACTTCCGAGCAGCCAAGCGGAGACGGCATGTCCCTGACCAGCTTCATCGAGGAGTCCAGATACAATCCGCTCGACGTCGTCGAGCGCGTGGCGGCGGCTCATCATTGGTCGTTCGAGCGCACGGGCGATGACGAGATCACCATCGTGGTCGGCGGTCGCTGGACCGATTATCACATCTCGTTCACATGGATGCACGGCATCGAAGCGTTGCATCTGGCCTGCGCGTTCGATTTTCGCGTGCCGGAGCGCCGCCGGGCCGAAATTCAACAGCTGATCTCTTTCATCAACGAGCAACTGTGGGTCGGGCATTTCGACCTGTGGGTCGCCGACGGGATGGTGATGTACCGACACGCGCTGGTGCTGGCAGGCGGGATGGAAGTCTCGAGCCTGCAGTGCGAAGCGCTGCTCACGGCGGCGCTGGAAGCGTGCGAGCGGTATTTTCCGGGCTTTCAATTCGTCGTCTGGGCGGGCAAGTCGGCGCGCGAGGCGCTCGATGCCACGATGTTCGAGACCTCAGGCCAGGCGTGAAACACGGATTTTGCGCCTCCTGTTCGTGAGGCGCTCGCGCCATTGCCAATAGCCGAGGACGCGAGCCGCCATGACCCAATCCGCAGCGACGAAGCGCACGATCGGCTCGATCGCTGGAACCGTGGTGCTGGTCGGCGCCGGCAAAATGGGCGGCGCGCTGCTCGATGGCTGGCTTCGGCTCGGACTCAATCCGCGAAAAACCGTGGTGCTCGATCCGCAACCGGCAAAGGGAATTGCGGCACTCAAACGGCGCGGGTTGCGACTCAATCCGGCCGGCAAGACGATTGGGCATGCAGCCGTGATCGTGCTTGCGATCAAGCCGCAGTCCGCACCCGAGGTCTTGCCGACGCTCCTCCCGATGCTCGGGGTGAAGACTGTCGTGGTTTCGATCATGGCGGGAAGACCGATCCGTTTTTTGGAACGCGCTTTGCCCGGAGCCGCCATCGTACGCGCGATGCCGAATTCGCCGGCGGCGATCGGGCGCGGGATCACGGTCGCCTGTCCGAACGCGCGCGTCAGCGCCAACCAGCGCGCGCTCGCACACAAGCTGCTTGCCGCCACAGGTGTGGTCGAATGGGTCAACGACGAGGCTCTGATGGACGCGGTCACCGCGGTGTCAGGCTCGGGACCGGCCTATGTGTTCCTGTTGGCGGAGGCGCTCGCGAAGGCGGGTCAGGCAGCCGGACTGCCCGGACCCCTCGCCGACAAGCTCGCGCGGGCGACGGTTGCGGGCGCCGGTGAGCTGCTCCATCGCTCCGAACTCGATGCCGCCACGCTCCGAAGCAATGTGACGTCGCCCGGCGGCACGACCGCCGCGGCGCTAGAAGTCTTAATGGGGGAAGGCGGGCTCGAGCCGTTGCTGACCAAGGCGGTCATGGCGGCCACCAAGCGAGGACGCGAACTCGCAGGCTAAATTCTGCTCCCGGCGCCTTGGAACGGCCGGTTTGTGGGCATAAATTCAGCGGACGTCGCAAGCGTCAGGAGTGCCCCATGGCCCGCAAGCGTAAATTCCGTCCCGCCAGCGGTCGCGCCGCGTCCCGCACGGGATCGACCCGCGATAAAATCATCGACGCCTTCCTCGGGCTGCTGGCGGAGAAATCGTTCGAGCGGATCGATTTTGCGGACATTGCCGGCCGCGCCGGCGTATCGCTCGCGGAATTGCGCGGCGAGTTCGGATCGAGCTTCGCGATCCTCGCCGCCCACATCAAGGACATCGACCGCGCCGTGCTCGAAGGGATCGATGCCGGCATGGCGGAAGAGCCGCCGCGCGAACAGCTGTTCGACGTGCTGATGCGGCGGCTTGAGCTGCTCGCGCCGCACAAGGAGGCGGTACGCTCGCTGATGCGTTCGACAGCGCGCAATCCGGGACTTGCGCTCGCTCTCAACAGCCTGGCCGTGCGCTCGCAGCAGTGGATGCTGACAGCCGCGAATATCAGCGCCGCCGGACCGCTTGGGCATGTCCGCGCGCAAGGGCTCGCGCTCTTGTTCGCCAATGTGCTCCGCACCTGGATCGACGATGACGAGCCGGGACTCGCACGCACGCTTGCCGCGCTCGACCGCGCGCTCGACAGCGGCCAGCGTTGGTCGGGATTTCTGGATGATTTATGCAGCCTGCCCGGCCGAATTTGTCAGCGGGCGAAAGGTCCGCGCGGCCGCGCGCGGCGATCGCGCCGTTCCGGGGGCGAGCCGATGGCGGCTTGATGCCGACGGCGTAATGCGCGCTATTTCGGTTTGCGGAGTTCGATCAGGGCAAGACTGATCGTCCGCCTGAGATCATCATCGGGATTGAGGGTGAGCGCCTTGCGGTAGTCCATGACCGCCTCCTCACGCCGATTCATTTTTGCGTAGACAAACGCTCGGTTGGCCAGCGTGTAGGGATCGCCCGGCGCCAACCGCAGCGATTCGTTGCAATCGGAAATGGCTTCTTGCAACTGATTGATCAGCGCGCGATTGCGGCAGCGAAGCGACCACGGCGTCGGATCGGCGGGATCGAGCCGAATGGCCTGGTCAAAGTCCTGAATCGCGCGCGGAATGTCGCCCTTGTCGGAATAAACAGTGCCACGATTGTAGTAGACGCTGGCGTAGTTCGGATTGAGCTTGAGCGCCGTGTTGAAATCCTGAATGGCGTTGTCGGACTGGCCCTTCATGGCGGCGTAGGCAAGACCGCGGCCTCTGAAGGTTGACGGGTCCTTGCCGCCGAGACGGATCGCCTCGGTGTAATTGGCGACGGCGCTTGGATAGTCGCCCTTCAGCCTGAAGGCTTCGCCGAGACCGTGGAACGCCACGAGATCCAACGGGTCTGCCTTGCTGGCGGCAGTGTAGTCGGCGATGGCACGGTCATAATCGCTCTTCTGATTGTAGGCATAGGCTCGGGAATTCAGCAGCGTGACCCGTACATTCAGCGCCAGCTGGTCGGGATTTTTGAGCGCGCGGTCGCAAAAGCCAATGGCAAAGTCCGGGTTGCGGTTGTTGCTTTCGTCGACGCAGCGCTGCGCGTCCGAAGGGACCGCCGCTGCTTGCGACAGTGCCGGTGCATCTTTCCCAAGCGTAGAGATTGCTGCAGCGAACAGAAAAATGAATTGCCGTCGCATCTCGGCGTTCGCCTTCCCTGCCGGATATCAGCGAAATTGCAGCGGGACCTTGCGACATTTGGCATTCCGGTGCAACCGGCGGGACGGCGCGTCGCTTCTCGATGCAGCGACATCGACAGATTACCGCCCCTGGCCGGTGGTGGAATTCTTCTCATCATTATGCAGATTTTTTACTTCGCGTGCCATTTCGAGGCAAACGAGCAGCTCGACATAGCTCGGCGTACCGCCGATGCGCGTCAACTCCGTGCAACGCCTCTGGTCGGATTGCGGGAACTCTGCCCATTGGCTGCCGAGCTGATTGCGCGCATCCTGCTCGTCGCTCTTGCACATCGCGACGGTTCGGCCGCTCTTGATTTCGGTATTTTCCATGGCGCGGCAACTCGGCTCAACGTCGAATTGCGGGATGCCGTCCGCTGCGGCGAAGAGGAGGTGCGAACCGAGGACGATTGTGACGAGATGAAGGATCATGATGCGGCTCCCGCGATCGCGCCCGCCAGTCCATGATAAAATGCTTTGGCAAGCTCCGCGTTGCAGGGTGAACAATCGGTATGTGGCGATCGGCGATGCGGTTGGCAATCCCGCTAGACCGGCACTTTCACGGTTGCGCGCAGGCCGCCAAGCGGGCTGTCGCCCAGAACGATGTCACCGCCGTGCGAACGGGCGATGTCGCGGGCGATCGCGAGGCCAAGCCCGGTGCCGCCTTCGTCCTGATTGCGCGCATCATCGAGGCGGAGGAACGGCTTGAACACCTCCTCGCGCATGGCGGACGGAATGCCGGGGCCGTCGTCGTCGACGGTCACGGTGAGCCAGCGGTGATCGCGGTGGCCGGTGATCGCGATCGAGGGAGCAAAACGCGCGGCATTGGAGACGAGATTGGCGAGACAGCGCTTGAAGGCCGCGGGCCGCACCGTCACCACGGGCTGGCCGTGGAACACCACGGTCGCCTTGTGACCGTGGCGCTCGGCATCGTCCTTGAGCTCATCGAGGAACGCCGCCATATCGGTCGGCGCGGATTGCTCGCCGGAATCGCCGCGCGCGAACGCGAGATAGGCTTCCAGCATACGGGCCATCTCGTCGACGTCCTTCTTCATGGCCTCGACCTCGGCGCTGTCGTCGATGAGCGCGAGTTCGAGCTTGAAGCGGGTCAGGATCGTGCGCAGGTCGTGGGAGACGCCCGCCAGCATGGCGGTACGCTGCTCCATGGTCCGCTCGATGCGGCTCTTCATTTCCAGAAAGGCCTGGGCGGCGCGGCGGACCTCGCGGGCGCCGCTCGGCCGGAAGTTCGGCGCTTCGCGACCCTTGCCGAAATTCTCCGAAGCATCCGCGAGTGCGAGGATCGGCCGGATCTGATTGCGCAGGAACAGGATAGCAATGAGGATCAGAACGAGCGACGTGCCGACCATCCACATCAAGAATATCTCGGAGTTCGAGGCGTAGGCCGCGCTGCGCCTCGCGATGACGCGCATGATCGTGTTGTCGAGCTGAATTCTGATTTCGACCAGATTCGAACGGCCGACGGTATCGATCCAGAACGGACGACCGATCTGCTTGCGCAATTCGACCGAGAGCGCCTGATCAAGCAGCGAGAAAAACGGTTTTGGTCCGGGCGGCGGCATTTCCGAAACCGGAAGGAAGTCGACGACGAGTCCAAGGCGGTCCTGCGCGATGCGCCGCACCAGCGCCTGTTCGGCATCCTGCGGATTGCTTTTGTAGACATCGATCAGCGCGGCGATATCCTGCACCACGGCGGCCGAGAGGTTTTGCGTGACCAGGCTCCAATGGCGCTCCATGAACACCCAGGCCACCACCGACTGCAGGATGACCATCGGTGCGATGATGATGAGCAGAGAACGGGCATAAAGGCCCTTCGGGATGATGCGCTTGAACCAGCGGGTCAGGCGATCCCAGGTCTCCCAGACCCGCGTTGCCGCCGAACGCAAACGAGCAATATTAAGGTCGATGCTGCTCATGGCGACACCATGAGGCGGTAACCGATGCCGCGGACGGTCTGAATATACTGCGGATTGGCGGGGTCGCGCTCGATCTTGCGCCGCAAACGATTCACCTGGACGTCGACGGCACGCTCGTTGACGGCGCCGCCGGCCGGGGCAAGCGCTTGGCGCGGCACGGTCTCGCCCGGACCGGCGGTGAGCACTTTCAGCATCTCGCGCTCGCGATCGGTGAGACGGATGATTTCATCGCCGCGGCGCAGCTCGGCGCGCGCCATGTGAAATACAAATGGGCCAAAGCGCAGCGACTCGGGCGGCGGGGTCGTCGGTGGCTTGGCGCGTTTGAGAATGTTGGCAATGCGGAGCGAAAGCTCGCGCGGCTCAAACGGCTTGCCGACATAATCATCGGCGCCGAGCTCGAGACCCTCGATGCGACTGGCCTTTTCATCGCGCGCGGTCAACATGAGAATCGGCACGTTGGACGATTTCCGGATCGATTGGGCCAATTGAAAGCCGGTTTCTTCCGGCATCATCACATCAAGTATCAGGAGATCGAAACTCAGGCCCGCCAGCATGGAACGCGCCTCGGCCGCGGTTTTAGCGGTCGAGATCCGGTAACCTTCCCCGGTCAAAAAGCGCGACAAGAGACTGCGGATGCGGCGATCGTCGTCGACGACCAGGAGGTGCGGCGCATCGTCGGCAGGAGCGGCGGATTGGGCTTTCATGACCCTATCCCGCTACGGTCAAGGTCGCGGCCGGCGCGCACGGTCGGCATGAGCTATCAGACGCAATACGCTGTCGTGGTCATCGGCGTCGATCATGGCAATCAGAAACCGGCGCGCCGCCTCGTGGGCGCCGGGGCCGAGCTCGGTGAAGGCGCGTGAAATGCGCGCGGTCTGCATGCCGGCAAGCCGCAGAGCGAGCGTCTTGCCCTTGGGCGTGACATACAGCAGGCGTTGGCGGCGATCGTTCTCGCCTTCCTTCTGCACCACGTAGCTCTGGTCAACCAGTTGCTTGAGCACGCGGCCGAGCGACTGCTTGGTGATTTTCAGCACGTCGAGAAGCTCGGCAACCTTCATTCCCGGATTGCGGTTGACGAAGTGCAACACGCGGTGATGGGCGCGGCCAAAGCCGATATTGTGCAACACCTCGTCGGGATCGGACACGAAGTCGCGGTAGGCAAAAAACAACAGTTCGATGATATCCCAGATCGGCTCGGCGGAGGCCGCCGCCCGATCGCCCTCAGGGTTGGAGTTACCTGGAATCGCAGTAAAATTTATGTCAGCCATATTGACATATTTGGGTTCGAGGGTTATCCAATTGAACGACTTCGCGCTTAGATCATGGCAGCCGGGCGATTCCTGGGCAGGGTCATTGCACCAGCCAAGGAAGCAGGCTCTCATAGATTGTTTCTGGCTCGTCTGCCGGACCCGAAGAACATACCGGGACTTGAGTTCCGACGCAAAAGCGGAAAAAGCCGCACGAAAAAGCAGCGGCGCCGTGCGTCGGCCTATGCGGCTTGAGGAGTGAACGCCATGGCGGTGCCCTTTGATCAACGACCGGACGCTCTCTGGTTCGATGGCAAGCTTGTCCCCACCTCGGAGGCCAAAATCAGCCTGCTCACCCACGGCCTGCATTATGCGAGCTGCGTGTTTGAAGGCGAGCGCGCCTATGGCGGGGTGATTTACAAGAGTACGGAACATTCCGAACGGCTCAAGCGCTCGGCGAACATCCTGGACTTCGAGATCCCCTATTCGGTTGCCGAAATCGATACGGCCAAGCGGCTGGTGCTGGAAAAGAACAACCAGAAAAATGCCTATGTGCGCCCGATCGCCTGGCGCGGGTCGGAGCAGCTTGGAGTGTCGGCTCAGCACAACAGGATTCATCTGGCCGTGGCCACATGGGAATGGCCGAGCTATTTCGACCCGGCGCAGCGGCTGAAAGGCATCAAGCTCGACCTCGCCGAATATCGCCGGCCCGATCCGGCCACGTCGCCGTGCCTCGCCAAGGCCGCCGGCCTTTACATGATCTGCACGATCTCGAAGCACCGCGCGGAGCGGCGCGGCTTTGCCGACGCCATGATGCTCGACTGGCAGGGGCGCGTCGCCGAATGCACGGGCGCCAATATCTTCTTCATCAAGGACGGCAAGATTCACACGCCGATCGCCGATTGCTTCCTTGCCGGCATCACGCGCGCCACGGCGATTACGCTTGCGAAGAAACGCGGCATCGAGGTGATCGAGCGCCGCATCATGCCCGAGGAACTCTCGGGATTTTCCGAATGCTTCATTACCGGCACCGCGGCCGAGGTCACCGCGGTGTCGCAGATCGCCCAATGGAATTTCAATCCGGGCGGCATCACCAAGCAGCTCATGGACGATTACACCGCCGAGGTGCAGCCCAAGGGCAAGGCTGTGGCGGCGTGAGACTGGCTCGGCTCGCGGCAGCCACATTCCTCATCGCGATCTTTCAGGTCAGAACGGCGCCGGCGTTTTCCGAAGGCGACACGCTGGCCGCGCTGGTTGCCGCCTATCCGGACGCGCTGTTGAAATTCGAAGGCCGCGCGCTCTATTGGCGCGACGGAACCGTCACCGAAATCCCGAACGACGAGCCAAAGCCGTTCGAGAAGACGCTGCGCGGCGCCTCGCTGCTCGACCAGCTGCGGCTGCCCTATCCGCGCGGCGCGCTCAAAGACCCGCTGATGTTCAATGACGACCCTGGACGGTTCCGCAACGTCGCATTCTTCCGCAAAATGTACGGCAATTGCTGGCAGGGCGAGGTCGCCAAGCAACTCGTGACGATCGCTTGGCTGCCGAAGACCTACAACTACCTGATCCGCGCAACGTCGGTGAACGGCGTGGCGCAAAAGCTCACCGCCATCTCCGACGAGATCGAGCAATTGCCGGACAGGATCAAGCGCGCCGCCTATCCGCTCGCGGGCGGATACGCCTGCCGCGGCATCATCGATACCGGCCAGCCGAGCATGCATTCCTACGGCGCCGCGATCGACCTCAATATTTCGATGGGGGACTATTGGTATTGGCAACGCTCAGCCAACGGCGTCGTCAGCTATCGCAACCGCATGCCGCAGGAAGTCGTCGATATTTTCGAACGCCACGGCTTCATCTGGGGTGGCAAATGGTACCACTACGATACCATGCATTTCGAATACCGGCCGGAACTGCTCGAACTTGCGCGCCGCCGATGACACGATGAAGTCGTGTTGAATACCCAGCTCTCAAGCGGGTCGCGGCCCGCCGTGCGTCATTTGGGCTTGGGCGCCATCTTGGCCACGGCGGGCTGCCACATCGCTTGCTGCTTCTGAACGAACGCCGTCGCCTCGGCAGGTGTCATCGCCCGCGCATAACTGCCACGGGTGCCGATCTGCTTCTGAAGTTCCGGATCGGTGACAACCTTGCGCAGGTCCGCGCTGACCTTGTCGATGATGCCTTGAGGCGTCCCGAGCGGCGCGACAATGACCTGCCAGCCTGTCGCCTCGAAATCGGGAATTGTCTCGGAAACCGCCGGTAGATTGGGAAACTGCGGCAGACGCTTGGCGGAGGCGACGGCAATAGCCTTCACCGCGCCTGATTCGACAGCGCCGGCAATGCCGGAATAGCCTTCTATGATGAATCCGACACGGCCGCTGATGACGTCGCTGATCGCATGGGCGGGGCCGCCGGTGTAGGGAACCATCAGCAGCTTGATGTCAGCCCGGGCCTGCAGCAGCTCGCCGGCCAGGTGCGTCAGCCGGCCGACGCCGGTGACGGCGTAGGACAATTCGCCCGGGTGCTGTTTGGCCCGCGCGATGAGCTCGGGCAATGTCTTGATGCCAAGCGCGGGAGCGGCCGCGATGAACATGGGATTCTCAGCCGTGAATCCGATTGCCGTGAAATCGCGCGGCAGCTTGACCGGCAAATTCGCCGGCGCCCCCGGCAACGATACGAACGACGACAGGACCGGCCCGTAAAGCGTGTATCCATCCGGGGCGGACTCGGTGGCGTTGCGCGCCGCGATACTGCCGCCGGCGCCGGGATAATTGACGACCACGACCTGCTGACCCCAAATCTGACCCAAGCGATCGGCGATGAGCCGCAAGACAACATCGGGCGTGCTGCCGGCAGCCGAATCAGTGATGATCTTGACCGCCTTGTTCGGGTATTGATCGGCCTGGGCTTGCGCCTCAATCGGGGCCAATGCCGCGAGCAGACCTACCGATAGGATCCCCAGCGTCAGTCGGTATCCGTGCAAATTCATCGTTTCCTCCGTCGGCGCTTCAGCGGCGGTTATTGCAGCATTTGTCTCCAACCCGATTCAAGCGTCACGTTGTTTTGGCGTGCAATGGTCTCAATCTGTGTTGCGGTGGAATGGCGCCAAAAAAGACGGCGCGCGCTCACAGAAAACTGCCTGCCGACGGCCTGCTGGCTGCCCGCTCTATTGCGGGGATTTCGGCACGTCCCGCTCGAAGAGCAGCTTGCAAAGCACTAGACGACCCATCGGGGCTTCGAAAGTGACTTGTTGTCGCGTCAAAATACGCTTGGAATGTTTGCTCAATCGCGGACGACAACCAGCCGGTCGGTACCGGACTCGCCGCCCCAAGTTTCGCCCGGACGGCCGAGCAGCTGGCGGACGTTGGCGCGCGGCTTGTCGCTCGGAAAGGTATCGAATTTTTCGGTCCTGGGATCGAAACGCTGAATCGCGTTGGCCTGCCAATCGGTGGCCCAGACGCGGTCCTTGTCGTCGACGTAGACGGCGTATGTGCCGGTCCGGCTGACCGGCATGGGATAGACCGTCCAGGACTTAGCCGCAGGATCGTAGCGGCCAAGCCCGCCGGCGTTCCACAAACTGACCCAGAGGATGCCTTTCGAATCCGACCAGATGCGGCGCGGGCCGGCGCCGCGCTTGGGCGGCTCGACCACGGCCGAAGCGCCGGTCGCAGGATCGATCTGCGCGATGAAATCGCTCGCAAGCGACGCGTACCAGACCTGTCCCGTTGGCGTGACCGTGATGCCGTACGGGCCATAGCCTTTCGGCGCCTGCCATGCTTCGACCTTGCCGATCGCGGGATTGACGCGGCCGTAGACGCCGCTCTGGCCGGTGAACCAGAGGATGCCGCGCTTGTCGAACACCGCGGTGTTGAGGTTGGCGGCGGGAAACTCCTTGGGCAGCGGAAACAATCTCACCACGTAGGTTTTCGGATCGACGCGCACGATCGCATTGTGGCCGCCGTCGGTCAGCCAAGGCGCGCCATCCGGGCCGACGATCACGCCATGCGGGGCGGAGCCGGGACCGAGCGGGATGTGTTCGGCCTTGCCGGTCTTGGGATCAAAGCGGCCAAGCACGCCAAGGCGCTGGCCGGAGTACCACACGGCGCCGTCGGCGGCCGGCGCCACATCGTGCGGATAGGCGTTGGGCGGGAGCTGGTAGAAGTTCACCGACCCGGCGCTTGCAACAGACAAGGACATTGCCGATGCCGCGATGGCAAGAATTGCGGAGCGGATCATGACGACACTCCTGATTTGACCCGGCGCGAAACAGCAGGGCTATTCTGCGGCGTCCCGACCCGGGCTCCGCCATCGCCTGGCGGCTTTCTCATCGGTTTCCTTGGCGTCGACCCACATGGTGCCCGATGGGCGTTCGATCTGCTTCCAAAATGGCGCGCGCGTTTTCAAATAGTCCATCAGGAACTCGGCCGCCGCAAACGCCGCCTCACGATGCGCCGAGGCGGTGACCACGAGCACGATGTTGTCGCCGGGGACAAGACGGCCGTAGCGGTGAATCACCGTGACACCGAGCAGCGGCCAGCGCGTCTCTGCTTCCTCCACATGGCGCGCGATCTCGGCCTCGACCATATCGGGATAATGTTCGAGGTTGAGTGCTGCGATCGGCTCGCCCGCTTCGTCGCCGCGGCAGACGCCGCTGAAGGTCACAACCGCGCCGACGTCGGTGCGGCCTTGCGTCAGCCGTGCGGCCTCCGCCGCCGCGTCAAAATCCTCGCGCTGCAGACGGACCGTCGCGATCATTCATCCCCCCGTCATCGGCGGGAAAAAAGCAATTTCACGAGCACCGGCGATTGCGGCGTCGGGCCGAACGTGGGCGCGATCGATCGCGGCGCGGATCACTTTCGGGTTCTCGAAGGCATGGGCGTATTCCTCACCGCGGCCGCTCAGCCATTTGATCAGCTCGGCAATGGTCGCGACGGAACGCGGCGGCGCCAATTCTTCCTCGGCCTTGCCGACTCGTTCGCGCACCCAGGCAAAATAGACAATCTTCAACGGTCTTCCTCGATCAAATGGGTCACGCCGGCACGCATGTAATCCCAACCGGTATATAGGGTCACCAGCGCCGAGAGCCAAAGCAGGGCAAGCCCGATGTCGGTGACGACCGGCAGCTCGGTCTTGAACAGCGACCTGATCACCTGGTCGCCCGCCTCGCCAGCGATCAGAAAACCAACGGCGACAAGCTGCCAGGTGGTCTTCCATTTGGCGAGCCGCGTCACCGGCACGCTGACGCGCAATTCGGCGAGGAATTCCCGCAAACCGGAGACCAGGATTTCACGGCAAAGGATCACTACGGCGGCAAGGAGCGCCCAGCCATGAATGGTGTCCTCGGCCGCAAGCATCAGGAGACAGGAGGACACCAGTAGCTTGTCGGCAATCGGGTCGAGCATGCGGCCGAGCAGCGATTGCTGATCCCAGGTGCGGGCAAAATAGCCGTCGAGCACGTCGGTGATGCCGGCCGTGATGAAAATCGCAAGCGCGACCCAGCGCAACCAGAGACCGCCCTGCATGATGCTCTGGGAAAACATCAGGGCGACCACCACCGGCACGGCGGCGATGCGGCCATAGGTCAACAGATTGGGCAGCGCAAGCAATCGCGTCGGCCTAGGCGTATTGATGGCAGCTTTCATTTGTTTGTCAGAATACCTGCTCCGACACACGCTCAACAAGGCTGGCGACAACATACTTAAGCGTCGTTCGAGGTGTTGTCAGTTAATTCCACGGCGGTGTTCGAAATTTAATTTGGCTTGGCTCTTGGATGAAATCATGACGGATGCCTGCCGCTCGGCTCCATTATCGGAGTGGGCGGGCGAAGCGCATGGTGTCGGTGCGCAGCAAGGTTGGCCAACGATGTGGCGTGGATCATAACGATCCCCGCCGCGGCCTTGATCGCCGCGCTTTGCTATTTCGTTGCGGGAATATTCGGCTGACGGACACACCTTCACCCTCCCCCTTGTTACAGGGGGGAGTGAAGATGCGGAGGTTCAGGCCGGAAGATTTCTAGAAACGATAATTGGCGCCGAAGCGCAGAATATTCGATTCAAGCCCGTTGCTGGCGCCGGTGAGCGCATATCCGCGGCTTGCGAGATCGACGTAGAGATATTCGGCTTTCACCGACCATTGCGGTGCAAGTCCCATCTCCAAGCCGACGCCGGCGGTCCAGCCGCCAAGCGTGTTCGATTCCGTGCCGCCTCCGGTGCTCTCGGCGCGCAGGCCGCCATAGGCGAGACCGACCGTGCCGTAGATCAGGACGTTGTTGAGGGCAAAGCCGCCGCGACCGCGCAAAGTTCCGAACCACGGATTGGTGAATTTTATTCCGCTCACCGTGTTGTCGGCGCCGGAAAGCTGAATGTCGGTCTCGAGGCCGAATACGAGCTGGCCATTCTGCCAATTGTAGCCGAGCCCCAATCCGCCCATGAACCCCTCGGGGTTGACCGGGCTGTTGGTCACCTTGCCCCATTGATAGCCGATGTTTCCGCCGAGGTATAAACCCTGCCAATTGTAGGTGGTGGCGGCTCGCACCGGCGCGCGGTCGTAGCCAAGATCGGCAGCGGTCGCGGCGCTCGAAACGAGAGCGACCGTGAGCACCGCCGTCCCAATAAGTGCTTTCATCAGGGACCTCCGTATTTTCATTGGCCGCCGCTCCTGGGGCGGCTTGCCGTATGGCAAATAAATTCGCAGCGTCGTTGCGAAAGACTGTCGCAAATTTCACCTTAAGCGTTTCTGAATCGGTAAGTATGACGGCTGCTTAAGCCTAAAAATCGGTATATTTGCACGGCTCGCATCAGGAACTATTTACCATGTGGGCGCGCCCAATTCGGTGCGCGGACTGATTTGGTCGCGCTCACGACAAGGATTTAACGTTGGCAGCATGATTGGACGCGAGCAGCAAGATATCGATCCGACAACCGCGCTGGCGGACGAGGACGAAGAGCCGACTCTGCCCGAACGCGAGGCCGCTTCCGAATCGGCGGAAGGCGCCGGCGTGCGCGCGAGCGGCCGCGATGCGCTTCTTCGCTTCAGCGAGCTCGCGCCGTCTTCGCCCGGCGTCTATCGCATGATCGATGCGGCCGGCAAGGTTCTCTACGTCGGCAAAGCGAAAAATATCCGCAAACGCATCCTCAGCTATGCGCGGCCGGCCGGTCATGACACCCGCATCGAGCGCGTGATCGCTGCCACCAGTACGGTCGAGTTCGTCACCACAAAGACCGAAACCGAAGCGCTGCTGCTGGAGGCCAATCTCATCAAGCGGCTGCGGCCGCGCTTCAATGTCCTGCTGCGCGACGACAAGTCGTTTCCGTACATTTTGATCACTTCGGATCATTGGGCGCCGCAGATCCTTAAACATCGCGGCGCGCGCACGCGGCCAGGCAATTATTACGGCCCGTTCGCCAATGCGGGCGCGGTCAATCGGACAATCACGGCGCTCGAACGCGCGTTCCTGTTACGGTCGTGTTCGGACGGATTTTTCGAAAGTCGCACGCGGCCGTGCCTGCTCTACCAGATCAAACGCTGCTCGGCGCCCTGCACGAACGAGATCGAGTTCGCGGGCTATGCGGAGCTCGTGCGCGAGGCCAATACGTTCCTCTCCGGCAAAAGCCGCGTGGTCCAGGACCAGCTCGCAACCGAAATGGAGAAGGCATCCGGCGCACTCGACTACGAACGGGCGGCGATTTATCGCGATCGGCTTGCGGCGCTCTCGGCGGTGCAGGCGCAGCAGGGCATCAATCCGCGAAGCGTCGAAGAAGCAGACGTTTTCGCCATTCACCAGCAGGGCGATTACAATTGCATCGAGGTGTTTTTCTTTCGCACCTCACAAAACTGGGGCAACCGCGCGTATTTTCCGCGAGCCGATCGCACGCTCGGCGCCGGCGAGGTGCTGGGCGCGTTTCTGGCACAGTTCTACGACGACAAGCCCTGCCCGCGTTGCATCCTCCTGTCCGATCGGATCCCCGAACACGATTTGCTGGTCGCGGCGTTGAGCGCCAAGAGCGGGCGGAAAATCGATGTCGTGGTGCCGCAACGCGGCGAACGGCGCGCGCTGGTCGAGCACGCGCTGGTCAACGCACGTGAAGCGCTCGGCCGCAAGCTGGCCGAATCCTCGTCCCAGCAAAAGTTACTGCACGCACTCGCCGACACGTTTGGACTAAAGAACGCGCCGCGCCGTATCGAGGTGTACGACAACAGCCATATCCAGGGCACCAATGCGGTCGGCGCCATGATCGTCGCCGGCCCGGAAGGATTCGTGAAGAATCAGTACCGCAAATTCAATATACGCACCGAACTTGCGCCGGGCGACGACTACGGGATGATGCGCGAGACGCTGGAACGCCGTTTCAAGCGGCTGATTGCCGAGGTGCCGCGCGGAGCGGAAGAGGCGCGACCGACGGCGGCGCCGGCTCTGCCGGGGGCGCAGACCGAAACATCAAATGCCGACGAGGCGGCGGATTCGTCCTGGCCGGACCTCGTGCTGATCGACGGCGGCGCCGGTCAGCTCAGTGCCGCGCGCGAAACGTTGCAGTCGCTTGGCCTTGCCGATCTGCCGGTCGTCGCGGTCGCCAAGGGTCCCGACCGCGATGCCGGGAACGAGACATTCCATCTGGCAGGCCGGAAGCCGCTCAAGCTGCCGCCGCGCGATCCTGTGCTCTATTTCGTGCAGCGGCTGCGTGACGAAGCGCATCGCTTTGCCATCGGCTCGCATCGCGCGCGCCGCAAGAAGGATATCCGCGAGGCGGGCTTGCAGGAAATTCCGGGCATCGGCCCGACGCGCAAGCGCGCGCTGCTACGTCACTTCGGCACGCTGAAAGAGATCGAACGCGCTTCGACCGCCGATCTGGCGCGGGTGCCCGGCATCAACGCGGAGACGGCGCGAAAAATCTTCGATTTCTTCCACGAAGCGGGCCGCTGAAAGAAACCAGCCGGTTCCGCACTGCGGACTATTGCGAGGAGAGTTTTTGTGCAGGCTTGCTCCGGCCAAGCTTGGACGACAGCTTCGATTGATCGCCAGCAGGCGACGGCTTGGTGTGGCTCGTGGCCGGTGCAGGCTTCGTCTGTCCACTGGCCGCCGCAGGCTTTGTCTGGTTCACCGCCAGTTTTTTCGCCTGGGTGGTGGTCGGCGACGGCTTTGCGTGACTGATCGCAGGCACGAGCTTTGCCTGGACGCTCGCCGGCACGGGTTTCGATGTTGCACTCGCCGGTGAGTGTTTCGCCTGCAGATTCGTTGACGAAGGTTTTGCCGGAGCCGTCGTGGTCACGAGCTTCGCCTGTGGGGGCGGCGGCGTCGGCTGTGGCTCATTCGTCGCGGACTGCGCCTTCGGCTGAGCTGCCGGCGGCTGCGGCTTGATTTGAGCCTCGACGCTTCCAGGGACCGGAGGCTTCACCCAACCGGATTCGTTCTCGCCGTCGCCCCAACGTTCCGGCCGGTAGAAAGTGTGCACGCCGTAGCGGAACATCCGTTTCATCTCGGCCACCCAGCTCGGGTGGACCCAGTAAGCGTGGTAGTGGGTCGACTTGGCGACAGCCGCGACCCAGACCTTGCCGTCGAGCGTCAGTTTCGCAACGCGCACGGCACGCGCCCAGGCACCGCGTTCGTTGATCGCCTTACTCCTGCCGTCGCACGCGAAGGTGAACTGGCAGGCCAGATGATGGTCGGCATTCTGGTAGACGACCGAGCAGACATCCTTCGGATAATACGGGGAAAAAACCCGGTTCATGACCACCTGGGCGACCGCGACCTGGCCGCGCAGCAGCTCGCCGCGCGCCTCGAAATAGACCGCATTGGCAAGGCATTTTTCGGCCCGCGCGCGTTCCTTGCCGGTGAGGTGGAGGAGTTCCGCGGGGGTCGGCGGCGGAGGCGGAGGCGGTTTGACTTCGGCGACCGCGGGCGGCTGCGGCTCCGGTGGCGGCACCGGCGCGGGCGTCGACGCTTCGAGCGGCTTGGATGGAATTTCCAACGGAGCGGGGACCGGCGCTTCCGCGGCGGTTGGCGGCGTGATCGAATTCGTGGTCGGCGGAGACGTTTCGCTTATCGCGTGTTGCGAGCCGATCGTTTCCGGCTGTCCAACCATCGGATCCGAAGACGTCGGCACCGCGGACGATCCGACCTGCGGGTCGTTCGGCTGCTGGACGATGACGGGTGCGGTTGATGTCGGGGCGGTCTCGTCGGCATATGCCGTGAGCGTGCCGAGTGCGGCCATCAAGGCCACGACGCACGCCCCGTTCGCGAACACGTTTTGGATGATTGGTCGTCCAACCGGACGAGGGCAATCACCCCGCCTCACTCCACTGACTCGCACGCCACACCCCGTACCCTGCCCTAAAGTTTTCTGTTTTCGGGCAAGACAATCTTAACCTAAGGGGCAATGGCACTTCAACGAGGGGCGGAGAGATTCTGTGCCGAGGGAAAATGCACAGGCTTAACGGGTTTAAGCCCTTGTGATCGATTGACATTCACGACTATGGGCGCGACAGCCCCGCAGTCGATGATGCCGCCGACCAGCGTCTAGGCCGAGATATTGAGGTTGCTGCCGATACCGGCCGCCACATTGGCGAGGCTGTCGAAATTGGACTTGGCGGCGTCGAGCAACTGCGTGATCGAGGCACCCTGATCAGCATTCATCTTTGCGAGCTTGGCCGCGATGGCGAGCTGAATCTGGCCGGTCTGGGCGGAGATCAAAGCTGTCGCGATGGCAACCGGGTCCATGGGCGTTCTGCCGACAATCTTGTGGCGGGGCTGGAGCCCGCCTCCTTCCAGCGTGCCTGGCAGCTGTTAATTTTCCGGTAATCGCGATCCGCCGTCAGCGCGTGGGGATCGGCCGCTCGCCCCGGTAATCGTAAAAACCGCGCTTGGTCTTGCGGCCGAGCCAGCCGGCTTCGACGTATTTCACCAGCAGCGGGCATGGCCGGTATTTCGAATCCGCGAGCCCCTCGTGCAGCACCTGCATCACCGAGAGACAGGTGTCGAGGCCGATGAAATCGGCCAATTCGAGGGGTCCCATGGGATGGTGCGCGCCCAGCCGCATCGCGGTATCGATCGCTTCAACGTTCCCAACCCCTTCATAGAGCGCGTAAATCGCCTCGTTGATCATGGGCATAAGGATGCGGTTAACGATGAAGGCGGGAAAATCCTCCGCCACCGCAATGGTCTTGTGCAGCTTTGCAACAAAGGCCTTGGCGGCCTCGAAGGTCGCGTCGGCGGTGGCGATGCCGCGAATGAGCTCGACCAGTTCCATCAGCGGCACCGGATTCATAAAGTGGATGCCGATGAACTTTTCCGGCCGGTCGGTCGAGGCGGCGAGACGGGTGATCGAGATCGACGAGGTGTTGGTCGCCACGATCGTTTCGGGTTTCAGCGACGGGCAGAGCTCGGAGAAAATCTTGCGCTTGACGTCCTCCTTTTCCGTCGCGGCTTCGATCACGAGATCGCAATCGGCAAGCGCATCGAAATTTTCAGCCGTCGAAATGAGCTTCAAGGCCGCTTGCCGCTCCTCCTCGCTGATTTTCTTGCGGCTGACCTGGCGCGCCATATTGCCGTTGATGGTGGCAATCGCCTCCTTCATGCGCGCGGGCGAGACGTCGTTGATGAGCACCGGAATGCCCGCCAGCGCGCAGACGTGGGCGATGCCGTTGCCCATCTGCCCGGCGCCAATTATGCCTATCTTCTTGATGCTATTCGCCATGATCTTTGAGTCCCAATTCAACGATAGCTGCCGTCAGCGCTTGATCTTGGCCAATTCCGCGTCGAGCTCCGGCAAGGCCTGATAGAGATCGGCGACCAAGCCAAAGTCCGCGACCTGAAAAATGGGTGCCTCCTCGTCCTTGTTGATGGCGACGATCACCTTGGAATCCTTCATGCCGGCAAGATGCTGGATCGCGCCCGAGATGCCGACCGCGATGTAAAGTTCAGGCGCGACCACCTTGCCGGTCTGGCCGACCTGCCAGTCGTTCGGTGCGTAGCCGGCATCGACCGCCGCGCGCGAGGCGCCCACGCCGGCGCCAAGCTTGTCGGCGACCGGCTCGATATATTTGGAGAAGTTCTCGCGACTTTGCATCGCCCGGCCGCCGGAAATGATGATCTTGGCTGAAGTCAATTCCGGACGGTCGGATTTCGAGAGCTCCTCGCCGACGAAAGACGAAACGCCGGGGTCGGCGGCCGCGGCGACTGTTTCCACCGGGGCAGAATTGCCCGCGCCGGCGGGCTGGAACGAGGCGGTGCGCACCGTAATGATCTTCTTGGAATCCTTGGATTTTACGGTCTGGATCGCGTTCCCGGCATAGATCGGCCGCTCGAACGTGTCGGGCGAAACCACCTTGATGATGTCGGACACCTGCATCACGTCCAGCATCGCTGCCACCCGCGGCATGACGTTTTTACCGTTCGTGGTGGATGGCGCCATAATGACTTCGTAGGGGCCGGCAAGCGACACGATGAGAGCGGCGAGCGGTTCGGCCAGCCCGTGCTGATAGGGCGGCGCATCGGCCAGCAAGACCTTCTGTACGCCGTCGAGCTTGGCGGCGGCGTCCGCGACCGCCTTGCAATCCTTGCCGGCGACGAGAATGTGCACCGGCTGGCCGAGCGCCTTTGCGGCGGTCAGCGCCTTGTTGGTCGAATCCTTCAGGACCTTGTTGTCGTGCTCGGCCACAAGCAGCGTCGGCATCAAAGCACTCCTGCGTCTTTGAGCCTGCCGACAAGCTCGGCGGCGGTTTTCACTTTCACGCCGGCCTTGCGGCCGGGCGGCTCGACGGTTTTCAGCACTTCGAGGCGCGGCTTGACGTCGACGCCGAATGCTTCAGGCGATTTCTCATCGATCGGTTTCTTTTTCGCCTTCATGATATTGGGCAGGCTTGCGTAGCGCGGCTCGTTCAACCGCAGATCGGTCGTGACGATCGCCGGGCCCTTGAGTTTTACGGTTTGCAATCCGCCGTCGACCTCGCGCGTCACCGAAATATCGCCGCCTTCGACTCCCAGCTTCGATGCGAACGTGCCCTGCGGCCAGTTCGTCAACGCGGCCAGCATCTGGCCGGTCTGATTGCAATCGTCATCGATCGCCTGCTTGCCCATGATGACCAGACCGGGTTTCTCGGCATCGATCACGGCTTTCAGGATTTTGGCCACCGACAGCGGTTCGACGTAGGCATCGGACTTCACCAGGATGCCGCGGTCGGCGCCCATGGCCAGTGCGGTGCGAATGGTTTCCGCCGCCTGTTGCGGTCCGATCGAAACGGCGATGATTTCGGTGGCCTTGCCGGCTTCCTTCAGCCGTATCGCTTCCTCGACGGCGATTTCGTCGAAAGGATTCATCGACATTTTCACGTTGGCGAGCTCGACGCCCGAGCCGTCCGCCTTGACGCGAATTTTGATGTCCTTGTCGACCACCCGCTTCACGGGCACGAGGATTTTCATTGGCCCCCTCAACAAAGCGCCGCAACCTACGCCACGCCAAGCCAATGTCAACGGATCGTGGGCTCGCGCGGCGCGGCGCCCGGCAGGCGCGATGAATCCGGCATCGGGCCGAGCCGCAATTCCTTATGCTCGGCGCATTCGAACAGTTCGACACCGGGCAAGCGCATCAGCGGAAACAAAGCCGCACCCGTAACAAAGCCGCCGATGTGGCACCAATAGGCAACCTCGTCGTCGGCTTTGGACGCGAGTTGATAGATCTGTATGAGAGCCCAGCTGCCGAGCACCCAGAACGCATCGAGCTTGGTCACAAAGAAAAACAGCAGAACCCTGATCTTGGCGCATGGCCGCAGCATCAGATAAGCCGCGATCACGCCGGAGCAGGCGCCCGATGCGCCGATCAAGGGTATCGACGATTGCGGGGTGCTCGCAAGGTAGAACAGCGCACCGACAATCCCGCAGGCCAGGTAAAAGACGACGAAGCGCAACGAGCCCATCGCCTCCTCGATGTCGTCGCCGAACACGAACAGAAAAATCATGTTTCCGAAGAGATGAAGGATGTCGGCGTGAAGAAACATATAGGTGACGAGCGTCACGTCGACCGGAATCAGCGAGAACAACGTGCCCGGCTGAGTGAGGGTTGCCGGCGTGAGCCCGTAGTTTATGACGATGACGGGGTTGCCGGAGTCATTCAGAGTTGCTCCCTCCAAGAAGAAAACGATGATGTTGAGGAGGATGATGCCCCATGTCGCCCACGGCTTCGTAGGCTTGGTGAAGGGATTGTCATCCCAGAGCGGCATCGCCATTCGGCAATTCCTTGATTGCGGTCAGCGGTTCTGGCCGGGCTGCCAGAGCACGTCGCGCTTGCCTTTGTCGTTGGCGTAGCGGCTGGCGACGAAGAGATAATCGGACAGGCGGTTGACGTATTTGAGCGAGGCGGCGGTGACCTCCTCGCCCGGCTTGTCCTTCAACTCCACCATGATGCGTTCGGCGCGGCGGCAGACCGTACGCGCGAGGTGCAGGTAGGCCGCCGCCGGGCTCCCGCCGGGCAGGACAAAGGAGCGAAGGGGGCTGAGTTCGACGTTGAGCCGGTCGATCTCGGTCTCAATCCAGGTGACCTGCGTATCGGTGACCGTCAGACGGGCGCCGCCGGGGCCTTTCTCCGACAGGCAAAGGTCGGCCTCCACGTCGAACAGGTCGTTCTGCACACGGGCGAGGCTTGCGTCGAGCAAAGCATTGTCGGCGGTATGCAGCCGCGCGATCCCGATCACCGCATTGACTTCGTCGAGGGTGCCGTAGGCCGCAACGCGCAGATCGTATTTCTTGCGCCGCGCGCCCGAGCCGAGCGCGGTCGTGCCATCGTCGCCGGTGCGGGTATAGATGCGATTCAATACGACCATGGCGTCCCAGGAGGCAGGCGGCCCAGCATGAAATCACACAAGCTCGGTGTTGAAGGTAAGTTGTGTCACCCGACTCATCAATGGGACTTCGCCCAAATGATCACCATGATGACGATGATCGCCACGAATTGCAGCAGCACGCGCAGCCGCATCAGCTTCTGGGAGGTGTTGGGAGAGCCGCCGCGCATCATATTGATCAGGCCGAGCACCAACACCACCGCTACCGCGCCAATGGCGATGGTGACAATTAGATCGGAAACGGAATCGAACATGACGAACCTCTTAGCACCGGCCGCAGCGCCATGCCACGATGAGATGGCGAGGTCCCGATGAATGGCCGAATTCTGGTGCTGGGTGCCGCCGGCCGGCTCGGCTCCGTGGCGGCCGAGACATTCCGCGACGCGGGCTGGAGCGTGCGCGGCCTGGTGCGGCCGGGCCGGGCCAAAGCTGTGCCGCGCGGCGTCGAGCCGGTCGAAGCCGTGACGCGCGATGACGCGGTCGCGGCCGGCCGCGGCTGCGACGTGGTGCTCAACGCGTTCAATCCGATCATCACCGAATGGCAGAAGAACGCCATGTCGCTCGCCTATGGCGCCATCGCGGCAGCAGAGGAGAACGGCGCGACCCTGCTGTTTCCGGGCAGCGTGTGGAATTTCGGCTCCGACATGCCGGCCGTGATCGACGAGAGGACGCCGATGACTGCGACCACGCGCAAAGGCCGTCTGCGCGTCGAGATGGAGCAGCGGATCCGCGAGGCGTGCGATCGCGGCATGCGGGCGATCGTCGTGCGGGCAGGCGACTATTTCGGCGGCGGGCGCGGGTCCTGGCTCGACCTCGTCATCCTGAAAAATATCGCGCAGGCGCGCCTCGTCTATCCCGGGCCGCTCGAGGTCGTGCACGCTTGGGCGTATCTGCCGGATTTTGCGCAGACCATGGTCCGGCTGGCAGAGCGACGCGCATCCTTCGGGCCATGCGAAACATTCGGATTTTCCGGGCATGCGGTGACCGGCAACGCGTTCGTCGCCGCGATCGAGGCTGCGACCAACCGCAAATTCGACGTCAGGCCGATGGGCTGGTGGATGATCAAGACCTTCGGGCAGCTGCTGCCCATCGGCCGGGAGCTTGCGGAGCTCGAATATCTCTGGCGGGTGCCGCACCGCATTTCCGGCGACAAGCTCAAAGCCGCGATCGGCGAGGAGCCGCACACGCCGCTCATCGAGGCCCTTGCCGCGGCGCTGAAGCAACTCGGCATCGGCTAGTCAGTTCGTGCCGTCCAGCAAGCGGCGCGCGATAACCTGCGCCTGGATTTCGGCGGCGCCCTCGAAAATTGAAAGAATGCGGGCGTCGCAGAGAATGCGCGAGATCGGAAACTCGAGCGCAAAACCGTTGCCGCCGTGAATCTGCACCGCGTTGTCGGCCGCGGCCCAGGCGACGCGCGCGGCGAGCAGCTTCGCCATGCCGGCTTCAAGATCGCAGCGGCGCCCGGAATCCTTCTCGCGCGCCGCGAAATAGGTGAGCTGGCGCACAATCGCGATCTCGACGACCATCATGGCGATCTTATCGGCAACTCGCGGGAAGCTGATGATCGGCGCGTCGAACTGCTTGCGCTGCTGCGCATAGGTGAGCGCCTGCTCCAGCGCCGCGTGAGCGACGCCGACGGCGCGCGCCGCGGTCTGGATGCGCGCGGACTCGAAGGACTGCATCAGCTGCTTGAAGCCGAGGCCCTCGACACCGCCAAGCAGATTTTCGGCGGCGACTTCAAAGCCGTCGAAGGCGATCTCGAATTCCTTCATGCCGCGATAGCCGATGACCTCGATCTCGGTGCCCGACATGCCGCGCACGGGGAAAGGATTGCTGTCATTGCCGCGCGGCTTTTCGGCGAGCAGCATGGAAAGCCCACGATGGCCCGGCTCCTGCGGATTGGTGCGAACCAGCAGCGTCATCAGATCGGCGCGTGCGGCATGGGTGATCCAGGTCTTGTTGCCGTAGACCTTGTAAAAATTGCCCTGCCGGGCCGCACGGGTACGCACTGCGGCCATATCGGAGCCGACGTTCGGTTCGGTGAAGACCGCCGTCGGGATGATTTCGCCGGAGGCGATTTTGGGCAGCCAGCGGCGTTTCTGCGTTTCCGTGCCGTTGGCGAGGATGAGCTCGGCGGCAATTTCCGAGCGGGTGCCGAGCGAGCCGACGCCGATATAACCGCGCGAGAGTTCCTCCGACACGACGCACATGGCTTCCTTGCCGAGCCCCATGCCGCCGAATTCGGCCGGAACGGTCAAGCGGAACACGCCGAGGTCGGCCATCTGCGCAATGACGTCGAGCGGAATGTAGGCGTTAGTGCGGTGCCAGTGCTGCGCTTGCGGAACGACTTTGCCGACGGTGAATTTGCGGATCTCGGTGCGGATGGCTTCGAGCGTATCGTCGAGGCCGCTCGTGCCGATAACTGCGTCGGGCTGCTTGCACATCAGCTCGACCAGGCGGGCGCGATGAACCGCGCTGTTGCCGGTGGCGATCAGGGCTTCGACTCGGGGGGAGAGGCGTGCGGCGATCGCCACCGGATCAAGACCGAGATCGGCGGGCCGGACGATCTCGCCCTGGCTCATCGCAATGCCGCCCACGATCTGGGAGAGATATTCGCCGAGGCCGACGCGAACGATGAGTTCCTCAAGCTCGGTAAACTGTCCGGCAGCGTCCAGGCGCTCGGCGTATGCAGCCAGCTGGCGCACGGACTCGACGTAGGTCGCGAGCCACGCAAGCCCGTGGGTCGCGCGCTGCTCCTTGTCGAAGAGCCGGCTGTCGATGCGGTCGTCGCGGATCACCCGCGGCCGCACGTTGGCGATCGCAACCGCCAGAATGGCCTCGGCTGACGCGGCGGCCTCGCGCGCCATCTCGACCGAGGGAGTCGGGGCGGGGTTATCTCGCCCGGCGAGGGACATTCCGAGGCTCCGGGCATGAGTATGGAACTGATACCGTGTGCACTGCACAAAGGTCATTGGGCTGGATAACGGCCGGACTTATGGCCGGAATGCCGAATTCACCACTTGGATTGCGTGTATTCATATAAATATACAGCGCTCAGCTGTGCTGATTTGCTGAATTGTTAACCATTTTAAGCTTTGTTTCTGCAATGCAAATTGTTGATTTCTGCATAGCGCAGCAAATGAGACTGCCGGGCATCCGAACGTCTGTGGGGCCGTAAGGCATGTCTTTATTTCGGCTGGTCACCCGTTTCTCCGTCCGCTTCCGCATCATCGCGCTGGCCATCATTCCTGTCATTGGATTTGTCGCCAACGGCATCGTGTTCACCATCGGCGAAACCGAAGTGGCCGAAGCATTCCGCAGCGTGAAGCAAGCCTCGTCACTCGCCGACGCCGGACAGGAATTCAAGGACGCGATTGCCGCCATGCGCATCGGCGCGCGGGACTTCGCCACGTCGCCGAACGCGGACCGTATCCAGGCTTTCGAAGACAGCTACAAGCGGGCGAGCATGACGCTCGTGTCGATCGAGCGCGCTTTGCCCGCGGCGGAACAGAACAAGATATCAGGGCTGCGCACGCGTGTAGAAACGGTGAAGAAAAATTTTAAAATCTTGACCAAGGCGCAGGAAGAACTCGGCTTCACGGACGACGAAGGCATCCGCCGCTCGATGCGCGATTCCGCGCTGGCGGTCGAGCGGATCATCCATGAAGACATGTCGTGGCTAAAGGAAACCGACTCTCAGAAACTCATGATTTCGCTTGTGACCATGCGCCGCTACGAGAGCGAATACAGGGTCAATCGCACGGATTTCGGGGAACAATTGTTCCTCGCCGAATACAGCAATTTCAAGCGCGTGCTGAATGAGATTGTCGGCGCATCGATCTTGAAGGAGCAGATCGGCGACATGGTGACGACATACGCCCAGACCTTCACCAAATGGGCGCAGAGTATGAATTACATCAGCCCCTACATCGCCGTCATCGATTCCGACACGCAGAATATCATGCCGGCGGCAAACGCCATCATCGCCTCAACGCGCGACGGGGAACTTGCCGCAAGCGCCGCGCTCGCGCATTCGCGGACGCGCACCAAACTGATCATCACGCTGGTCGGGTTTGCGGCGGTCGGCATCGGGCTTGGGTTCAGCTGGCTGATTGGCCGCAGCATCACCAAGCCGGTCGATGGACTCGCGCGCGTGATGAAACGGCTGGCCGACGGCGACACCTCGGCAAAAATTCCGGCCACGAGCGGCACTGACGAGATCGCCGCGATGGCGCGCTCGGTGATCGTGTTCCGAGACAGCATCATCGAGCGTGCGCAGTTGGCGGCGACGCAAGATGAAACCAACAGCGCGCGTGAACGGCGCAGCGAATCGATCGCTTCGATGATCGCGCGGTTCGAGCAATCGGTCGATCAAACGCTGGCCAAGGTGCGCGAGGCGGCGCATCGCCTGGAAACCACTTCGACCAAGCTCAATAGCGCGGCCGATGCCGTATCGGCGGAAGCAACGACCGCCGAGAATCGGGTCGGTGCAGCCTCGCAGAACGTCACCGCAGCCGCAGGCTCGGTCGAAGAGCTGGCATCCTCGATCGGGGAAATCGCGAGCCAGGCCTCGAAATCGACCGAGGTGGCCAACCGTGCGGTGTCCGAGGCGCGGCGGACCACCGATACAATGACGGACCTCAGTGAGGCGGCCAGCCGCATCGGCGAGGTCATAGGCCTGATTCAGGCGATTGCCGAGCAGACCAACCTGCTGGCGCTCAACGCGACGATCGAGGCCGCCCGCGCCGGCGAGGCGGGACGCGGCTTCGCCGTGGTCGCGGCGGAGGTGAAATCACTCGCCGGCCAAACCGGCAAGGCCACCGAGGAAATTGCCCAGCAGATCGGCGCCATTCAGTCGGCCGCAGCCGACGCCACGCAGGCGATCGAGCAGGTCAACGGCATCATCAAGGATATGTCGATGATCGCCGCGGCGGTCGCGGTGACGGTGGAAGAGCAGAACAAGGCGGTGTCGACGATCGCGGACGGCGTCAACCGCGCCTCGCTTGAAGCGCAGAACGGTGCGCAGTCGATGAGCCGGGTCGCGGGCGCATCCGCGGACGCGCGATTGACGGCGGCCGACGTCAAGGCGCTGGCGGATACGCTCGCGGTGGAAGCGGAAAATCTCGACGTTGAGGTGCGCCACTTCCTTGCCGAGGTGCAGGCGGCTTAAGGTAGGCGCAAATCGTCCTAGCCCCCGAAGGACGCCGTCAGCATGCTTGTTCAATCCTACCTGCTCGCGCGCGACGCCTATCGCCGCTTCAATGCCAACTACGGCTGGGCGATCGCGAGCCACATCGCGCTGTCGACGCTGATGTCCTTATTCCCGTTTTTGATCCTGGTGACCGCCATCGCCGGCTTCATCGGATCGAAGAACCTCGCCGATGAGGTCGCGCGCATCCTGATCGAAGCTTGGCCGGCGGAAGTGGCGCAGCCACTCGCAACGCAAATGCACGACGTACTGACGACGGCGCGCGGGGATTTGCTCACGATCGGCGTGGTGCTGGCGGTGTACTTCTCGTCGAGCGGCATCGAGAGCGTGCGGATCGGGCTGAACCGCGCCTATAACGGCACGGAACCGCGCAGCTGGTGGAAGCTGCAACTCGAATCCATCTCTTACGTGATCTTGGGCGCCGTCGCCTTGCTGGCGATGGCATTCCTGGTCGTGCTCGGCCCGCTCATCTTCGCAACCGCCGTACGATACGCGGCATGGCTGGCGCCGTTTTCGCCCTTGGTCAGTTTTCTGCGCATCGCCGTCGCGTCGATCGTGCTGATTTTCGCGCTCATTTTCGTTCATAAATTCCTGCCGGCAGGACACCGCAGCATGATCGATATCCTGCCGGGCGTTCTATTCACGCTGATCGGCTGGATGGTGGCCGGCGAGGTTTTCGGGCGCTACCTTGCGGAATTCGCCTCGAGTTATGTCACCTATTACGCCGGCCTTGCCTCGGCGATGATCGCGCTCGTGTTCCTTTACCTCACGGCATCGATCTTCATCTTTGGCGGCGAGCTCAACGCCGCAATCAGAGATGCGCGCAAGCCGTCCGCTTGAGCGGAGCAATCGGCTACAGACCAACCATCCGGCGGATCTCGGCCGGCGTCACTCCCCGCGCGCGCAGTTCGCGCAAGGCCGTTGCGCTTGTCGACTTTGAAAGCTTCTTGCCGTCGCGATCGCGTATCAAGCGGTGATGGTGATAGGTCGGCGCGGGGAGGCCAAGCAGCGCCTGCAAGAGGCGATGCACGCTGGTCGACCAAAACAGATCATTCCCTCTCACCACGTGAGTGATGCCCTGCAATGCGTCATCGACCACCACCGAGAGATGGTAGCTCGTCGGCATCTCCTTGCGCGCCAGCACCACATCGCCCCAGGCCTCGGGTTCGGCCGCGATCTCGCCGCGCTCGCCCGCTGGACCTGCGCCGGTCTCGGACCAACGCAGCGGCCCTGCCCAATCGCTCGCGCGGGCCATATCGAGACGGATGGCATAGGGCTCACGCGCCGCAAAACGCGCGGCGCGTTCGTCGGGGGTCATTTGGCGAGCGGAGCCGGGATACAGCGGCGTCCCGTCCGGATCGCGCGGCCAGCGCGCATGCGATTCGCGATCGGCAATGAGGCGCGCGATCTCGGTCCGGCTCTCGAAGCTCGGAAAGGTCAGCCCCAGCGCGTCGAGTTTCGCGAGTGCGGCTTGGTACGCATCGAGATGCTCCGACTGCCGCCGCACCGGCTGCTCCCAAGCGAGCCCCAGCCATGCAAGGTCCTCATAGATCGCGGCTTCGAATTCCGGCCGGCAACGGGTTGCGTCAATGTCCTCGATGCGCAACAGCAGCCGGCCGCCGGCTGACCTCGCCATGTCGGCATTGAGGAGCGCCGAGAGCGCATGGCCGAGATGCAGATAGCCATTCGGGCTTGGCGCGAAGCGGAATACGGGACCGATCATTGCACGGACGACGACGGTTGCGCTTTCCGGTTCATGCTGGAGTCCTGCATAAAATGCCGATACACAGGGAATGCTACGATAAGCAAGGCACGTCTTGTAATTTTGGTTGCATGACCTCATTCATCCACACCGATGCGGATCTCGACGCCGGCATGACCGCGCTGGTGGCGCGCGATTCGCGGCTCGCGGACGTGCTCGCCAAGGCGGGCATGCCGAAGCTGCGCCGCCGGCCGGCCGGATTTCCCGGCCTCGCCGCGATCATCTGCTCGCAACAGCTCTCCACGGCCAGTGCAGCCGCGATCTGGGGCCGGCTCTCGGGCGCGTTCGATCCGTTTCACCATGACGCCGTCCGGCAGGCACGCGCGAGCAAACTCGCGCGGATCGGTCTGTCGAAGCCGAAGATCAAGACGCTGAAGGCCATCGGCGCGGCCATCGCCAAAGGCGAGATTGATTTCGATGCGGTCGCCGGTCTTCCCGCCGACGATGCGCATGCCGCGTTGATCAAACTGCACGGCATCGGGCCGTGGACGGCCGACATTTATCTCCTGTTCTGCCTCGGCCATGCGGACGCGTGGCCGGCCGGCGATCTCGCCTTGCAGGAGGCCATGCGAATCGCGTTTGGATTGCAACGGCGGCCGGACGCGCAGCAGATGACGACACTCGCGGAAGCCTGGCGGCCGTGGCGCGGGGTCGCGGCGCATCTGCTGTGGAACTATTACCGGGCCATCAAGCAGCGCGAAGGCGCGCCGATGCAATCCAAAGTGCAATCCAAAGCGCGACCGAAAGCGATGAAGCGCAAGGCCAACGGAGGCGGGCGTGGCCGCTGAGATCGACGGCCCGCGCCTGGCGCCACGCAGCGGCGTGGCGCGACGGCTCGTCGTGTTCCTCCACGGCTACGGGGCCGACGGCAACGACCTCATC